>Ga0105241_10000026_pt1 | contig 132695 bp, 107 predicted proteins | sample KBSC64metaG_FD_80422 | JGI IMG/M metagenome (GOLD analysis project Ga0105241, IMG submission 80422) | Corn rhizosphere microbial communities from Kellogg Biological Station, Michigan, USA - KBS C6-4 metaG | ecosystem: Host-associated > Plants > Roots > Rhizosphere > Soil | place: Michigan... | reverse complement strand
CCTGTATCCAAAAAACACCGGCATGAACCCACCAGTGGGGCTCGAGACTGCGCCCAAACACCGGAAGACAACTCATCCGCGTAAACATCAGTCGCATTCGAGGGGTCCGGTGAATTTACTATCTGATAGCTGGAAGACAGGTTTCCAAAGCGATCTCCCTAGGATGGGTGCTGGAATCTTTCGGCCAGAACCGGTCTGATCTTCAGCACACAACGATTTCGGAATCGGTCGCTAGCGCGCTGGGAAAGCCATCGCTATTGAACGTCTAGCTAAGAATCGCGCGCTCAAATTCCAGGTCGCACGTGATGGATATCACGCACTTCCTACACGATGCTTCTGTAATGGGAAGGGAAGGGGGCTTGGGACGTTGTTCACATCGTATGGGGTAGGTGGGCTCTTTCACCTTCCCTTATTTGCACACCAGATCGCGTCTACCTCTGGGTGGGGGCGCTTCGCTCATTCGTCAGCCTGTTTTGGATTGAGAGCTGTTGATCTTAAAAGTCAGGGGGCGCTCGGTGTTCGCGAGGGCAAGATCATTGTGCAATGTCTTCTCCGGCCGCTCATCAATATGGCTTGCAGTCTGGTCAGTGTGGCCCTGCCGGCTTCCAGGTACCTATTCGCGAAACCTTGAATCCGATCCAAGGCAATCTTGCTTGTGAGGTGTCTTGCTATAGAGTGTGCAAATCGGACGATCATCCACCATCGGAGTTCGTGCGACCGACGAATGATTCTCATTGATGTTCAATCGCACTGGTCCATGGAATGGGAAGGGACGCCTTCCGGACCTCGATCTGTCCATTATGTGCGCGAATGTCGAGGCATGGCTGGGAGTGTACGGCGGGTCCGTTAACCACATGGCCATCTTCAAGATCAAATCGTGACGCGTGATATGGACACTCAATGCAGCTGTCCACCAGCTTACCGTCCGAGAGGGGACCGCCAAAATGCGAACATGTGTCGGCCATTGCAAAAAGACGGCCTGCACGACGGACGAGAAGAATCGGAACGCCCTGAACCATTGCCTGGGTAGGTTTGTCGTCGTCCAATTGTGATTCTGGAAGCACCGGGACGAAGTCATCCGGAAAGGCTTGGCCGTTGGTACGGTCGACCCCAACTCGATGCTCATAAACCAGCTTGCCGCCGAGATGTGCTGCGTAGCTCATAACCGCGTAGCCGAGGGCGCTCGCAACAAGGCCGGTTCTACGGCACTTTTTTCTTCTCAAGAAAAGAGAAGTGGCAAACAATGCAGTACCGCCAAGGTTCACGAGCCCGTGAATCAACCCGAGGCGGCGTGCTGGCGGATCCACGTCGGACCAGTCTGTGACGCCAGTCAATGCTGCACCTGCCGCTCCCGCCAGTCCTACACCGATCGAAGCATCTGCTGCTAAAGCAAACTCATCCCGGTCAACGATCAGATCTAACAAGTCGAAAAGCATTGCTGCCGTCCAAGCCCCGATCGGCAGGTCGGTGAGCACCACATGCAACGGCTCGCCCAACCACGTACCATTCAGAAAGTTTCTTAGCTTTTGTGCCTCGGGGCTTCCTCCGGCGTACAGGGCTTTATCGAGGATCTTCTGGATCTTCTCGTCTGCAGAAGATTGTGGCGATGTGGACACCTGAGTGTTAGGGTCGGCCGCTTTTTCGCTCATTGTGCCGTCATCTTGGTTTCCCATACTGCTCCTATTTCAATGCATGCTCCTCAGGACCACGGCAGCAACCGGACTGATAGGCGCGCTCAGGAAGCAAGCGTCAATTGTTTGCCTTTGGATTCGATCGCATTCAGTAGCTCTTCCCACGATTTATCGAAAGCTTTCGCGCCATTCGATTGCAGCTCGCCCGCGAGTTGGTCAAGGTCGATCCCTGCCTTGCGGAAGTCGTCCAGAACAGCTTCGCAATTCCCTCCGTCTGGCGGAAGAGTTCCGGTACTCGTTCCATGGTCGGCGAAAGCCAGAAGCGTCTTCTCCGGCATCGTGTTGATCGTGTTTGGCGCAGCCAGAGCACCGATATAGAGAACGTCCGAAGCCTTTGGATCCTTGGTACCGGTACTGGCAAACAGGAGTCTCTGTGGTCTCGCGCCTAAGTTGCTTAACCGCTGCCAGCGATCTGAGGAGAGGACCTCTCGATACGCCTTGTATACCTGCTGGCCAATCGCGATTCCCAACTTGTTTCGAAGCCGATCGCGCACTTTTTCCATCACTGCACCGTCCCACCGGCTCAGGAAGACCGAGGCTACGGATCGGACATCGGGGCTGAGGCCGTGAGCGATACGCCGTTCAAGCCCGCGCATGTATGCGTCTGCAGATGCCCTATAGTGCTCTTGAGAAAAAAGAAGCGTGACATTGATGGGGGCGCCAGCTGTGGTGGCTTCCTCTATCGCCAGGTTTCCTTCCTTGGTGCCCGGGATCTTGATGAAGATGTTCGGGCGATTCGCCCTGTGGTGCAACCTGATCGCTGAAGCCGACGAACTGCTGGCATCGTAGGCAAGAAGCGGAGACACCTCGAGTGACACAAAACCATCATTCCCTGCCGTGCGCTCGTGAATTGGGGTGAACAGATCCGCGGCTCGAGTCAGATCCTGGAGAGCCAATTCGAAGAACAGTTCCTCGCCCGACAGCCCTTTTAACGCCAGACGTCCAATCTCTTCGTCATAGGACTTGCTGTTCGCGATCGCGTGCTCAAAGATCGTCGGGTTCGAAGTGAGACCTGTAATGGAAAACTCATCGATATAGCGCTTGAGGGTTCCGCTCTCCAGCAGGTCACGGGTTATGTTGTCGAGCCACAAGCTTTGTCCGAGATCGTAAAGTTCCTGGGTCGCCTTCATCGTCCCTCCCGCTGACTAACTTGACCGTCGCCGGATTGCATCTCCGGCGGTGGCATCGTGTCTAGAGCGTTTCTCGACTATGGCGCTGCCTAGCTGAGGTCCATCTATCTTTTACGTAGATGCATATCGGCCAATATAAGTAGTCGGGCCGCCGACTCATCGATTCCGGATTTGGTCAACCCGCAGAGAACCATCACTTGTTGCTTCTCGCTTCTTTCGCGCGTTAGCCGTATACGAGGTCAGTGCTTTGCCCGACCTCGATGATGTAGCCATCAGGATCACGGATGTAGCAGCGAATCTCGCCATACTTCGGAATGGGCTGCGTAATGAATTCAGCTCCTCGGCTTCCCCACAATTCGTAGCAAGCTTCAATGTCCGCAACACGGAAATTCATAAAGCTATTGATGTGATTGGGATCAGGCACACTAAGCGATACAGTAGGTTTGTCCGGAGTCGGCCCGCCTCCCAAATTCATAATTATCCAGATATTTGCGAGCTGAAGGTACGCCGGCGCGTCGCCATCGCCCAAGCTCAGAATGCGGGCGCCGAAGACGTTTTCGTAGTAGCGAGCCGATCGCTCAATGTCCGCGACCGTGAGAAAATGCGCGACGCTAATACCCTCTCGCGGCGGCATCTCATAGCTTTTTTGTGCGACTTGTACGTTATCCATTCAACCCTCCAGTGCCCGATGCAGTGCCCATGAATGTCTTCGATTACAACCGCACTTCGATCAGGCTTGGGCAAACCCCAGCGAGGGCAGCTGCAACTCGAATCGGCGGAAGCTCTTCCTGCGTCCAGGTTTCCGTTGATGGATCCGGAATTTGAAGTCCTTCCCGGCTCAGCGAATCTCATACGAGTGAAAGATATAGTCCTTTGCCTTCACGGCCATATGGCAGCTGTTTCCGCAGTCTGCATGGGCCGTGGGATCGGGGGTGAACTTGTGTGAAGTGGCATCGTAGTTGAACACCGCATATCCCCAACCGCCAGTCTTAGGGAACCTTTTGCTGTCCTTTTCCATAACAAAGGCTTGCTTAAAGACATCGGGCACATCTACCGGAAAAGTGGCTTCCGTACTCTTCTTCTGCGACCACTGGAGCTTCACAATCTTGGAACCCTCCGGAAAATTCCGATCGGTTCCCGGATTGCCAGCCCTGAATGCCTCAATCATCGCCGGATTGGCGACGATTACCTTCTGCACCTCTTCCGTTCGGGCAGAAGAGGCCACCGCCCAGTCCTCATATCCCCTGAAGTCGGAGAATGCGATTCCGTCTGGCGATCTTAGCGAGTACTTCTCATCCTCGCGCCCCTGTGCGTTGAGGGCCGCACCCACAATGGCGAGCATCGACGTGGCCGCAGCAATGGTGACGGCCGCAATTTGCGTTACGGCGCGCCGCGTTCTTCTCTTGTGGACCTTTTGCACTTGTGGCGAAGATTCTTTAGTTAGGTCAACCACGCTTTCGTCTCCTTCAGAAAACCTTTTTGAAACTCACCGACATTGCCGAACGAGTCAGCAGCTACAACTAAGCCACGGTCGAAGGAACGAAACAATAGAACGATGGTATCGCCAATACTTTGGTATAGGTGTGCGTTCTGGTCGACGATGGTATGGCCCCGCCAGGACGGCGGCACGTTTTGACTCGAAACGCACTCTCCTTCGCGCGGCTGAATACAAACATGCTTTTGCATTTGATCAATACCTTCGTCCAATGGATTCCGGGTCGTGAATTCTGGCTTAATCCTGTTTGAAGCGGCTCGGAGAATTATGGAATCATCGCTCATCACGTCCGGCGCGAATCATCAATCTCAGGAGGATTCAGCAGAAGCACGAGCGAGGGATAGCTTCATCAGGATATGAACGAGCTAATCCCTGAACGAGACCTGGGCCGCCTGGACGCTTTAGCGCTTGGGAGAATTTTGTGTGAAGCGGAGCGCATCATGGCGAAGACGAACTGTCTGATGCAAAAGCTGCCTGAGACAAGGGATCGACACCATTACTCGGGAAGGTGACAGTGCGGAACAGTGGGCAAAAAGAAACGTTCGCTGATGGAGTAAATCGGCCAAGGCTGAACTCGTCACATTGGCATTTCGCCCCCGATCGCAGGACGTCATAGAGGAGAAGTCGCTATGCGCGAAAAGAAGACCGTTGTGATCACAGGTGCATCGGGAGGAATCGGCGCTGCCACGGTGCAGAGATTTGTATCGCACAATTTCAACGTCGTCGCGACCTCCCGACATGTCAGTCAACAGATGGCCCCCTCCGACACTCTGATTCTGATCGATGGCGATATCACTCAGTCTCAGACTGCTGACAAGGCAGTCGAAGCCGCGATTGGCAATTTCGGTGCGATCGACGTTCTCGTGAACAACGCCGGAGTGTTCCTGACCAAGCCGTTCATCGAATTCACTTGCGAAGACTTCAACGCCTTGATCTCAACAAATCTCATGGGGTTCTTCCACATCACCCAGCGGGCAGTGAAAGAGATGCTAAGAAACCAGAACGCAGGATGCGTAGTAAACATCACAGCGGCGCTTGCCGACCGGCCGATCGCGGGCGTAAACGGATCGTTGTCGATGATCACAAAGGGTGGTCTAAATGCAGCAACACGAAATCTCGCGCTCGAATATGCTAATCAGGGCATCCGCTTCAATGCAGTCGCGCCAGGTGTCGTAGATACACAATTGCACCGCAATGAGTCGAATGCGTCCAGTTCGCAAGCGATCATGAAAAAGGCAACAGTCAAACAGATAGTCGATGCCGTGCTCTACTTGGCATGTGCCGAACACGTGAACGGGGAAGTACTCCACGTTGATAATGCTGCTCCAGCACGTCGATGGTAGAGCGACGCGCTCCTTGCACTGCGGATCGCTGAATGTCACGCTGGATTTTGCGCTGGGTGCGCCGTTACCAGTTGAGCCCCTAAGGGTCGGCGGTCTCTGACTGGAGTGTGCAGCGCGGGTGCGGCTCTCGCGTTCATGAAAGCCTGTTGTCCGGAGGCAGCGTCTGCTGCCGCTTCGAAGCACGGCATGTATTTTCAACCCTCACACTCTATTGACGGATATTCACGCCAAAATCGGCCGGCCCCGATTCTCTGAAGGCGGCAGATTCGAAGGGTGCGGGGTGGCTCAGATTGCCGTTGTAGAATTGCTTCAGTCTTGTGCCGTGTGCAAGCCTTCGCAAACAAGTCAGAAATTTCCCGATTCGTCGGCTTCCTCAATATCAACTTCTGTCTTGGTGTCGTTGCGACAGGGCCTCGACTGTACGCGGGAAACTCACCTGCACGGGTAGGGTTTTCTTTTCGCCAAGCAGCTCCCAGTTCGAGGACTTGCAGATGAAGCGACCTCTGCAGCCGATTTCTTTGGCCGGCTCCCAACTCGGCGATGTTCGACACGTCTGCGCATTTTTCGCAAATGACGAAGAAGAGTATCGCGTACTGATTCCCTTCATTCGGGAAGGTCTATCCCGTAAAGACAAGGGCGTACACATCATCAATCCTGAGGCGCGCGAGGAGCATTTGCAGCGTCTGGCGGCAGCCGGCATCGATTCGACGAGTCACCAGCAGAGTGGCCAGCTCCAGGTCCGAGACAATACAGAAGTCTACTTGCGAGATGGAAATTTCGATCCGGACCGGATGCTTGCAGAATTCGAAGAAATCGCTCGTTCCGCGCGAACCGCCGATGGATACTCGATGTGCCGTATTGTCTGCCGGATGGACTGGGCATCAGGAGACTCTTCCCATATCGAGGATGTGATTGAGTTTGAATCCCGCGTGAACGACGTCTGGCGGCGCTTTGACGACGTGGTAGTTTGCACCTACAATCTGGCGAAAATCAACGCTGCCGCCGTGGTTGACATTATCCGAACGCATCCGATGGTCATCATCGGCGGCCATTTGCAACACAACCCTTTCTTCACACCACCTGAAGAGTTTCTCCTCGAATACCGTCAGAGGCGCTCTGGACGAACCAATCCTTAGTAGCGGCGGGTGATCATGCACCAGCAAACAATGGATACTGCCACTGAGGTAAGACGGTTGCAGCGCTCCATGAGCGACCTAGTCAGCATCCTGGCTCTTCCCGCCGTTTGGAGTGCCAGTGAGCCAAGCCTCCTTCTGGAGACGTTAGCTGACGCCCTGATGGGAATACTTGATCTGGATCTCGTGTATGTACGAGGTCGAATAGGTTCTCGAGGAGCTCCAGTTGGAGTCCTGAAGACTTGCGAGCCATCCGATGCGGCCAGTGCGGAGATCAGGCAAGCTCTTAATTCTTGCTTTGGTGAAGATCCGCGAGATTGGAGGGAAGAGGAACTTCTCCGAATGGGAGAGCGGGAGCTTCCAGTATTTCCCATCAGAATGGGAATAGAAGGCGACGTGGGCCTGATCGTAGCAGGTTCTCGCAGACTCGGTTTTCCGGAGCAAACAGAGAATCTTGTTCTTAGGGTAGCCGCTAACCAGGCGGCAATTGGGTTGCAGCAGGCAATTCGTCTGGATGAGCAACGGAGGCTCGCGAGTGAACTCGATCGGCGGGTTTCAGAACGAACGAGAGAGCTTGCCGAAGCCAACGAAGAGTTACGTCTCCAAGTCGGACTGCTGCAGCATCTCCCTGTATCCGCATGGACACTGAAACCGGATGGCACGCCGGATTTCGTGAATCAGGTCTGGCTCGATTTCTCAGGTCAGACTCTCAAATTTGTCCGATCGCATCCGGAGGCTTGGATGGCTGCGCTCCATCCGGAGGATCGAGAGTCAGCTTCAGCGGTTTTCTGGAAAGCAGTTCAAGCCGGCCAGAGTTTTGCAATGGAAACCAGATCTCGTCGCGCTCAGGATGGAACCTACCGTTGGCACCTGCAGCAGGCTGTGGCTCTGCGAGATGCGGAAGGTAAAGTCATCAGGTTCGTTGGCACAACCACCGACATTGACGACCAGAAGCGCGCCCAGGAAGCCTTGAAGGCGAGCGAGGCGGGTCTGGTGCGGGTGATCGACACGATTCCAACACTTTCCTGGAGCATGTTTCCAGATGGTCCCAATGAGTTTCTCAGTAAGCGGTGGCACGATTACACAGGACTTTCGGTCGAGGAATCTCGTGGCTGGGCTTGGCAGACCGCCTTTCATCCTGATGATTTGCCCAACCTGATGGAAAAGTGGAAGGAAATGTTGGCGGCAGGGGAACCGGGGGAGCAAGAGGCGCGCATTCGTCGATATGACGGGGTGTACCGTTGGTTCCTCATTCGCGCCGCACCGTTCCGTGACGATAGCGGGAATATTTCCAGATGGTATGGGACAAGCACCGACATCGATGATCGAAAGCGTGCCGAAGATGCTGTGCTCGCCAATGAACGAAATCTCGGACTGATCATCAGCACCATGCCTGTACTGGCCTGGTCCGCTCAGTCCGACGGCAAAGTAGACTTCTTCAACCAGCGCTGGCTCGACTACACCGGTTTGTCTTTAGCAGAAGCGCGAGACTGGGGATGGGCGAGGGTGTTTCATCCCGAGGATCTTGCAACAGTGGACAACTACTGGCGTTCTCGAATAGAGAGGGGCGAACCGGGAGAAATTGAAGCGCGTCTTCGCCGCTTTGATGGATCCTTTCGATGGTTTCTCTTCCGTGCAAATCCTTTGCGTGCCGAATCAGGCGAGATCGTTAAATGGTACGGAACGAACACCGACATCGACGATAGAAAGCGCGCCGAAGAAGAACTGCGCAACACGCAGGCGGAACTTGCAAGAATGATGCGCGTGATGACTGTCGGACAGCTGACCGCTTCGATCACGCATGAGATCAATCAGCCGCTGTCGGGCATTGTCACAAATGCGAGCACCTGTCTTCGGATGTTGAAGGCAGATCCGCCCGACATCCATGGCGCAATGGAAACCGCACAACGAACGATTCGCGACAGCAATCGTGCATCGGAAGTGATCACTCGGCTGCGAACGCTCTTCAGCAAAAAGGAAATAGACATCGCGCCGCTTGACCTGAACGAGGCGGCCCGCGAAGTCATCGCTCTGCTGTCCAGCGAATTACAGAAAAGCAACGTGGTGGTTAGGCTGGAACTCAGTGATCCCCTGCCATTTGTGAACGGTGATCGGGTCCAGCTTCAACAGGTCATACTCAATCTCATTCGAAATGCCTCCGATGCGATGAGCTGCGTTGTGGAGCGGCCTCGCCAAATCGTTGTAAGGACTGAACTCGAAGGCGATCAGGTGCGCCTTTCCGTCCAGGATGCCGGAGTTGGGCTGACTCCGGAGATTGCCAACCAAATGTTCGAGTCGTTCTTCACGACGAAATCCGACGGCATGGGGGTTGGACTGTCGGTCAGCCGGTCCATTATCGAAGCCAATCACGGCCGTTTATGGGCGACAGCAAACGATGGGACAGGAGCTACCTTTACTTTTTCTGTGCCTTGCGCGCGGATGAATGCTTCCGAACAGAGCCATTGAGTACTTCTTTTTGCTGGCATGGCTCGCGGGTCGTCCATCCCCGCTGTAATGACTAGGGCGATCATCGCAACTGCAGGCACTGATGACTTGCATTGACAGATCTCAGTGTCGCGTCTGTTTCTTTCCCACTCAATGCGTGCATGGCCGCTGCACGTCGGTATCGTAAGTCTCACTTGCCCACTACGGTATCGCCAATACCATTGTCCAATAGCTTCTATCTTCTTCTTCCTGCCTAATGACACCAGGGGCAAATGATGGGTGCCGAGTCTGCCCTATTGTCCGAGTTGCCGCACAGGATTCTGGTGCGGGTGGATATCAGATTCGACGCATAAAGGTCGTGAATTCACAATGAGGAGTTCAAACGATGTCTCATCACTATTCTGGTCCTGACTACGGCTTTCCGCACGGGGATGCACGTCTTGACATCACAGACCTCTATGTCTTTCCTAAAACAAGCGAAGCCGGAAAGTCGATCGTGGTGATGAATGTTCACCCGTCGGAGAGGGTCGAACCTCCCGGACAAACGACTGACGAGCCATTCTCATCCGAAGCCATTTACGAACTGATGATCGACACGAATAGAGACAGCGTGGCCGACTTGTCGTACCGCGTGACGTTCTCCCCATATGATGCGGGGATTCAAACGGCGACATTGCGGCTTGTCGAGGACAAACATAATGGACAGGCGAACGGAGAGGGCGAGATCCTAATTGAAGCGGCGCCCGTGTCGATGGGAGCTGAAGCGAAAGTGACAGAGATGGGGGATTTCAAACTGTTTGCCGGATGGCGTAGTGATCCGTTCTTTTTTGATACTCTCGGCGCGCTGAATGGCCTGCAATTCACGGGCGCGGATTTCTTCACAGGCAAAGATGTCTGCAGCATCGTGCTCGAATTGCCAGATTTCGCCTTGCAAGGGAAGCAGGTGGGGCTCTGGCACCGAACTCTGGATGGAAGAAGCGGCGATTGGATCCAAGCCGATCGCGGCGCCTTACCGTCGCAATCTATCTTTCTAACTGGTGACAAGAAGGCCGAGTATCTGGCAGGATCGCCTGCTGACGATGCAAACTTCGTTCCGGTATTCGCACATTCTCTCGAACATACCGGGGGTTACTCCCCTGACGAGGCGAGAAGGGTGGCGCAAAGTATTCTGCCCGACATCTTGCTCTATGATCCTGCCTTGTCTGTCAGCTATCCGGCTAATGGCCGCGCCCTCAACGACGACGTAATGGATCACTTCATCTCTCTAATCTCAGGAGGAAAAACGAAAACGGACGGCGTCGGGCCGCATCAAGATCTGCTCGATCAATTTCCCTATCTTGGTCCACCGCACAGAGTTCGCTCTACATCTTGAGATCTTGGCGCCTCATTGGAGACAAAGATGATTGTAGAGTCGCGTTTTGTTGGACGTCACGCGACAGGACTGCATGTCGATCTGGAGAACGTGCGACGCTATTTCCCGCCGAGATTCAAGGCGATTGATCTGCATTTCGATCATCTCCGGATACAGTTCGCGCTGGAGTCCGACTTCTGGATGGCCCGGCCTGAAATCCGCGATTCATGCCTACGCGACTGGTTAGAGCTGAGAGGGCGGATGTCTGGAGTTCGATCGTGCGAAAACTCGGGGGCGGCGGCGTTCACGCTGTTCTCCCAACCTGGAGAAACCCGGTTTGGTTGCGGCTCCCGCCAACACGAGATCGTTGGCATCGTCTCTAATTGTTATTTTGGACGGTCGAGGGACGCAGCCGCATTACCCGAAGACGAGTTGCCATATTCACTAAATCCGCCAGAGAGGACGCCTGCATCTTGCGCATCATGCTGCCTCGATGCGCTTTGACCGTGATTTCGCTGATTCCCAATTCAGAACCAATCTGCTTATTTGGCAGGCCCGACACCACGAGAACAAAAACCTCTCGCTCACGTGCAGTAAGAAGCTTGTAGCGATTTTTCAGATTTCTCAAAATCTCGTCACGATCAAGCAAGACCTTGCTGCGCTCAATGGCATTCAGAATTGAATTCAACAAGACGTTGTCAGTGAAAGGCTTTGTCAAGAACTCGACGGCGCCCGCCTTCATCGCCTGCACTGACATCGGAATGCTGCCGTGGCCCGTGATGAAGATGATCGGCATTTCGTGACGTTCAACAGCTATGCGCCTCTGTAGGTCGAGACCATTGAGTCCAGGAAGCGAAATGTCCAGAATCAAACAGCTGGGAACGGAGGTACGAGGTCGATCAAGGAAATCTTGTGCTGATTCGAATGTCTCGACTTCAAAGCCTTCGTGACGAAGCAGAAGCTCTAATGACTCTCGGATCGAAATGTCGTCATCAACCACGAAGACAATCGGAGCACTCTGCGGATTGGATTGTGTTTTCACCTGAGCAATATGCAAATCGGCGGTGATCATTTTACCTCCGCAAAAGCTGCCTCGTCTGAACGGAGCTCAGTCTTGCGGTAGGGCCACGTTTAGAGCATCGAGGAGCTGGGTATCGCTGAAAGGTTTCAGAAGACATTCAACAGCACCTCGCTCCAGGAGTTGACGTCGAATTGTCTCATCGCCATGAGCGGTTATGAAAATGATGGGAGTCCGCAGCCCTCTCCGCTTGAGCTCCATTTGCAGCTCCGGACCGGACATACCTGGCATCGCCACATCCAGAATGAGGCATCGGGATGTACCGACGCCCTCGGACGCCAGGTACTCTTCAGCTGACGAGAATGCATGAGCTAGGAAACCCAGGGCCTTGAGTAATCCAGGAAGCGATTCACGAACTGATTCATCATCATCGACTACGGATATAACCAAACCTTTTTCCATGATGGAGTTCTCGCGCCGCACTCGCACCTACGGCCTTGCTCAACACTGGGATCGGTATGTCCAACAGCGTCTAATGGGGAAGTCGATCCGTCTCTCAATTGTGCAGAAAATGCCGACTCCGGAGATAGATCAACAACGCGGCTGAGTCTTCCGTGGAGCCTTGGTTATCTGGCCCCATACAACATCTTCTCCACAATAGCCGAGAACGCCTATTGTACTTTGGTATCGGTTTCGCGAAACCCCTCCTTTTGCGACGTCTCGTCATCTACGAAAAACGAGCTCTCGAACTTCTCAAAAGCTCCGACCGACAATGTCTCGCTCGGCTAAAGTCGGCGCCCTAGACTAGATCCCTCAAGTTTGCACTTGAGATGGGCTCTGCAGGCAAAGTGAAATGGAATATTGCTCCCTTAGGAAGGTTCTCGGTAGCCCAGAGCCGGCCACCATGAGCCTCAATGATTGTCCGGCTGATGCGTAGGCCCATACCTGTGCCGTGTTCCTTGGTTGTAAAGAAAGCGTTGAAGATCTGTCCCGCTTGATTTGGAGGAATTCCGATCCCACTGTCCTCGACCGATACTTCAATCTCGCTCCTGTTGTTGCATGCCGAGGTAAGGGTGAGCTGACGCGGGCCCTCGCTACCCTTCATCGCATCGATCGCATTGAGCATGAGATTCATCATTACCTGTTGAAGTTGAATCCGATCGGCTACTACCCTGGGGGGATTATCGGAGAGCTTCGTCTGGACAACGACCGAGTGCAGCGTCGCTTCATTCCGCAGAAGTATCTCCATCTCTCGTAATACCTCATTGATCTCAAGCGGTTCTTTTTCGACGATCCCCTTCCGAAAAAGCAACCGTACACGACTGATGATCTCAGCAGCCCGGTTCGCGTCACGAATCATTCGGGATGCAGCTGCTCGCGCTTCCTCGAGATCTGGATGTTCGCGGGTGAGCCACCGCAGGCATGTCGAAGCATTTGTCACGGCACCGCTGATGGGCTGGTTGATTTCGTGCGCGAGAGAAGCGCTGAGTTCACCCATCGTCGTGACGCGGTTCGCGTGGGCGAGTTCGGTTTGAGCCTTGCGCAACGCATCCTCTGCCCGCTTTCGCTCTTCGATGTCAATGCCTGTCCCGTACCATTTGACTATTCTGCCGTTGCTCTCGCGCAGAGGCTCGTTCCGGACCAGCAGCCAGCGATAGTCACCTGTCGCTGTCCAAATCCGGATCTCGATCTCCATCGATTTCCCTGTGGCTAATGCCGATCTCCAGCCATTCACGTACCGACCACGATCGTCGGGATGGACAATCGATTGCCAGCCGGAGCCGACGAGATGCTCAATCGAAAGTCCCGTTGTCTCTGATAGACGCTGGTTGATGAAATCAGTAGATCCATCCGGCAAAGTGCTCCAGACGTGCGCAGGAATAGTATCGATGACTCGTCGAAGCCGATCTTCGCTCTGTTGTAGTGTCTCGTAGAGATTATGCAAGCGGCTCGCAGTGTCATTGAACACATGTCCGAGATGGGCAAGCTCATCGTTCCCCAGAATAGGCACTCGGTGCTTAAATTCGCCACGAGCCAAGATCTTGGAACTGGCCACCAATTGATCGAGAGGCTGAGTGATACTCCGCGTGATGACAAAGCCCAAAGTCACCGCTATGAGAAGGGTAAGAAGAGCCGTTGTCGGAACAAAGATGAGCAAGCGGTTTTCAACCTGACGGATTTTATTTGAGGCCTGAGTCTGCTCGACCCTCACCTCTCCGTCGACTCTTTCGACCAGGGCCTCGGTCGAGAACTCAAGAGGGCGGATCTCGTTAGCCAGGCGCAGTTGCACGGCACTCCAGTCGCTTCCCTCAGCCAGGCCGATCATTGACTCCGTCTGCGACTGAAGGGCAAGCTGAACGACGGCGAGAGCGGGAAGAATCGCGGGATCGGACTCGCTTTCGGGGCGCACCGCCAGGATGGCGGTCCTGGCCCGGGCCGTATCCTCAGCAATTGTCTGGTTCATCGATTGCGCCTCTGATTTGAGACGCTCAGCATTCTTTTCGTTCGCAAAAGACTCGAGAGTATCGCGGAATTTGAGCAAGTCTGAATGAACGCGTAGAACGGTACCTAATGCTTCGTCATATCCGTTCAGTTGTTCCGCCTGCACGCGTACGATGTGAAATTGCCACAGCACAACGACGTCTGCCGCGAGCATGGAAATGATAATGAGCGCGAAGCACAGAACTAACCGCGGACCGATATTGAGTCTCAGGCGGTTCATCTCAGTGGGAGCTGGCTCCAGATTCGTTACGACCCATTATCTGATTCAGCTCCTTTTCTAGCTCTGCGGTCGCAACAGGCGCATCCGACTCACGGGTCAACACGGAATGCAAAGCACGGGAGTAGGCCTTCGAGACTGCCTCATACTTCGCTCCGGCAACTGCCGAGGGACGCAGAACAATCTCGCTGCCGGCCTGTTGTCGTGACTTCGGCCACCACGGATAGATCTTGTTCATGACAAGAGGAACCTCGAAGTATTCGACTTTTCTTCCTGGTTGTTCAGGGTGCGTCGAGGCCATGAACTGGGCTTGCTTACGAATCATGAACTGCACAAACTTGATAGCTTCGGCGGGATGAGCGGAATTACGGGAGATTCCGAGAGAATAGCCTCCCAGGGTGGATACTCGCGCGCTCTTCCCAGCGGGCACGCTGGTCACTCCGGCTTTGTCACGGAATGGCTTTATCCCTGCGTAGAGTTCATAGGTATCAGACCATCCGAGCTGAAACGCTGCTGTTCCAGAGACTAAGAATTTGTTTTCAGCATCCAGCATGTTGTATGAAACCACGTTGGGAGGCGAAATCCAGCCCACCCAATGCGCGGCTCGCTCCCAGGCTCTCACGACGTTACGATTATTGACGCTGATTCGACCCCCAGGCTCTATGATGTGGCCGCCTCCCTCGGCCGCTTGCCACTCCAGCCCCTCACAGGTCAACTGTTCGCTGTCTGTCGTAATGGCGCCGGACCACACGAATCCCCAAAAATCCTTGTCGCCCTTTGCACGTTCTCCTGCCTGTATTCGTTCGGCCATTTTCTCCAATTCGTCCCATGTTCTGGGCGGTGACTTGTATCCGTATCTGGCAAGTAGATCCGTTCGATAGAGCAGGACGTGAACATTCGGGTGGTAGGGCATTGCAACCAGCTTCTCTCCCACCGTATAGCTGTTGAGAATCTCAGGGTCCTGCTGTGGGATTTCGCCGGCAAAGTATGGTCTCAGGTCGATGAGATATTCCCCAAGAATCCCTGACCAGATCGTGTCAACTCCATAGACATCAGGGGAGGAAGCACCTCCGCTGAGCAGGTCTCTGGCGAGCTTCAATTTCGACGTATTGTCTTCAGGTGTCGGAAGGTCGTTCACATGAATTCCCGTTGTGCGGGTGAATTCTTGCAAGTAAGCTTCTGGCACCATCCTTTGATCGCCCGTCACTCCCATCCCTTCGGAATCAAAATGTGAGATCACAACGGGGGCTTTCTGGGCGGGCTTCGTACACGCTGAGGGAGCAAGTGTCGAAAGCATTACAGTCGCAGCACCCAAGAGCCGCCAAGACACATGCCGAGATGCCGCAGGCTGGCGCTCCTCAGGAGGCATAGCTTGTTGCGAGTATTTGAGCAGTGTTCACCGCCTTTCTTGCACCTGATGAAGTTGCGAAAGCTCAGACCTCATGCAGAAGCAGGTTCTTCCGAATGGAACACTCGAATGGTGGGAGATTCGGACCCATTGATACTCGATGGTCTCCAACCGCCGCTGAGCGCCGTGAGCGCAGAAGGGAACTCAGCAATAGCCGTTTTCAATGCTCTCCTTGCGGTTGCTATGATCCCAGGCATCAATTCTCCTCATCCGGGTCTGAGATTGCTAGAAAATTCCACTTGCAGCATCTCGAATCAAAGGAGAGGCGGAAGAGCAAAAATCCAAATTGCTGTCGGCTCGACTCCTTTTGAAATCGCTTTTGGGCAATTGCTCCCGCACCACTGCGAATGTGCCACTTCCAAATATTCTCCTTAGCGCTTTCGCAACATTCGCATATAACCCCCACGAATTTGAGCAATACAAAGGTATCAACCGACACCTTCGTCTAATTTGCACGGCCTGTTTGCTCTGGCTCAATCAGATCTGCCCAACACGGAGGAACATATCGATGTCAGACAGAACATTGGCAGCAGATTCTTCGAACCCTCTCGACGTCATACCGGACGAGATACCGTTTGACATTCCTTATGGTCAATCGATATCGCTGGATCGGGCTCAGGGAGTTATTCAAGCAGCAATCGCAGAGGCGAAAAAGCGGAACTGGAAGATGAATGTCGCGGTGACTGATCCAGGCGGTCATCTGATTGCTTTTCAACGAATGGATGGTGCCATGCTCGCCTCTATCAAGATAGCGGAGCACAAGGCACGAGCCGCTGCAACATTTAGGCGTCCGACCAAGATCTTCGAGGACGGCGTAAATCTCATGCACCTCAACTATCTGCTGGCGTTCGACGGCGTGATCGCTTCTCGCGGCGGAATTCCACTGATTGAACAAGGGATGATCATTGGCGCCATCGGCTGTTCCGGCGGGACAGACTCGCAGGATGAGCTAGTCGGAAATGCAGGGGCGGCGGTTATACAGGATCGAGCAAAGGTGAGGCTCACTGCGTAGTCACCATCGACACTGATGCGCACCCGAGTGGCCTTACGACGTCCAATGTCAGCGTGAAGGCCTCCGTACCACCCTGAGATGACAACTTTGCGGAAACCCAATTTGGTCTCCGCAAAGCCGTCGGTTGACTACCTGGCGGGAAGTTGACCTAGATAGTATCCAAGCCGATTCTCGGCATCTCCGGGCTCGTGGAAGCCACGTGCCATGAGTTCCTTGATTCCGACTTGAGCCGCAGATCGTCCAAGTGAGCCAATGCACGCGTCCCAACCGGCGCCAATCTCCACATCCGGCGGTAAGCTGGTGTTGACCAGACGTTTGGTTTGGGCAATCGCCCATTTGTCAAACCTGGCGATACGTGTGGCGAGCGCTTCAACATAGGCGTCTATATCGGCGTCAGGCAGGGCACGATTGATATAGCCGTAGCTCTCTGCCTGGTCGGCCTTGATGTCTTCAGAACTCAGCAGAACCTCCAGTGCACGGTTCCTCCCAATCAGCCTGGGAAGCCTCGCCATTGGACCACCGCCGGCAACCATACCCACTCCGACCTCCCACTGCGAGATGATTGCCTTTTCCTGGCTGCCAAAGCTCATGTCGCATGCAAGCGTAATCTCGCTTCCGTTGCCGGTGGCGCGACCCCGTATGAGCGCAATCGAGGCTACGGGTGCACGAGTCAATCGCACTAGAAAATCTGGCCATGGCGGTAATCCTGTGGGGCCGGGAGGCATCGCAGTCAGGTCCTCAATCTTGGCCAGGAAGTCGGAATGGTTCAGGAAGTAATCGTCCACTGCGCTATCAAACACAACGACTCTCAGCAGCTCGTCGGCTTCGATCGCGTTGATCACGTTTTGGAAATCCCGCACCATTTCCGGGCCCATGACGTTGATCGGTGGGTTGTTGATCGTGATGCGCCAGTACGCAGGCGATCGTCGCGTGATTTGGAGCTGTTGCAGTTTTGTGGAATCGCTCTCTCTCGCAAGTTCTACGATTGCACCATTGTCGGCAGTTTTAGCCACTGCGGATGGAGTTGCCATGCGATCTCCTTCTGGGTACGTGGATGGATCTGATTGATTCGGTGGTGAACGCCATTCTCCCGCAGCGTTGTGCGGGAGAGGATTAAGATCCGATTGGGCCAGAGGAAAGTTCACCCGGCAATTGCACGTTGGTATCGCCGATACTTTGGTATGAATCACGCAATTGCGAGTCCAGGCGCATCTGTGCCGATCGCGACTGGCCAGTTTCATACCAAAGTATTGCCGACACCATCGTCTGATTGCTTCACGTCTGATCCTATGGTGTCATGAGCTCGAACCGAATCATCCTGACAGGTTCAAGTACAAGGAGAGGACTCATGAGAATTCTGCAGGTGCTAACCTCGCATGATCAGCTTGGCAATACGGGACGCAAAACCGGCTTCTGGCTTGAAGAAGGTGCTGCGCCATACTTCGTCTTCAGAGATGCTGGCGCTGATGTCACGTTAGCTTCTCCAAAGGGCGGCCAGCCTCCAATTGATCCTAAGAGCGACTTGGCCGAGAATCAGACTCCCGCGCAAATCCGGTTTAAGAAGGATCAGAAGGCGCTGGACGCATTTGCGAACACCGTCAAGCTCGCAGATGTGAGACCCGAAGACTTCGACACGATCTTCTACACAGGCGGACACGGGCCCATGTGGGATTTGGCCGAAGATCCGGTGTCCATCGGCCTCATCGAATCGTTCTACACATCGGGCAAACCGGTTGCCCTTGTCTGCCATTCTCCTGGTGTGCTTCGACATGTGAAATACAAGGGAGAACCGCTGGTGAAGGGAAAACGCGTGACTGGCTTCACCAATGGCGAGGAGGAAGAAGTCCAACTTACGAAGGTTGTTCCGTTCCTTGTGGAGGACGAGCTTCTGAGGCTCGGCGCCATCTTCGAGAAAAGAGCAAACTGGCAGCCCTTTACCATCACAGATGGGCATCTCATCACCGGACAAAATCCCGCGTCCTCGACTTCCACGGCCGAAGCTCTCTTGAAACTAGTGGCAGCAGAGCTGGCAGCATAGCGTCGCTCAGCAACTGCGTGAGCGCGTGCGCGGCGGCAGGAGGAGCACGCAACCGCTCACGCGTTTTTTCTCGACGATTGCCACGGCAAGGGACGGGGCAGGGCTGACTTCAGCCAATCCAATTCTCCAGCGCGACGCTTGCCAGGTGCGGCACTGCCGTGTTGACTACGGTAGAGCACTCTCGCGCTCCGCCACCGACGGATGGACGATACGTCACTAACGATAGATCTCATCTTTGAGATTGTGGAAGTCATTTGAGCTCGGCCGAATCATGCCCGACTTGACCAGTGAGCCGTACACGGCTTCCTCGGCCGCGAACCAATCCACGTCGGGAGAGCCGAGGGGCTGCCCCCTTTCACTCCAGAATTTATATGCCAGTCTTTCGACGAACTCATGGCGGCTCTCATAGGAAAACTCCGGGATCAGTTCCAGTGGTCGATCGTTCTCGTTTGCTTGAGATTCGTTGTGCATCGTTCTCCTCCAATGGGCCGGGTCTGGGAATGACTCAAATTTGCACTCCCGCAGTAAATGGAACGTGGCATTTCACGATTGCAACATCCTGTCGCGAAATGAAGATTCAACGCCAGGATGGCGTGTCGTGCCAGAGTATGAACGGAGCCTCCATCGGTATGGATGCTCCATCGTGATGCGGAATGACTCGAGGAGTATAGTCGGCAGCTGGACGACTTGAAGGAAGTGATGCGTAATAGTCATATACATTCGGCGTTCCTGAGATCCCACTCGATTTCATGGCATGCGTGACCGCGGCAGCTCCGTCCTTCTCCGACTCGGCGTACAACTCGACGCTCACCGCATCTGGTTCTAAGTCACCAAGAAAAAGCTGGATCCGAAATAGATATCGCCCGCCCTCTTGCTCAACCGTCGCGGAGCCGAATCGTAGCTCAGACCAATGTTTGGACAACCTGGCATGCCATTCGACTAAATCTGCTCCTAATTGACCTTGATTTTCAACGCGCTCACGGAAAGCGGCGGCCGCCGAGAGATAGTGCTCTTCAGTGTATTGGCGTACGACGCGATTCGTCGAAAACGCGGGGGCTAATCGGGCCATGCTCTCCCGCATGCGTGCAGTCCAGCCCCGCGGAATTCCATTTTCGTCACGCGAATAGAACTGGGGGATAATCTCTCCTTCCAGAAGTGCATACAGATTGTCAGCCTCAGTCGCATCCCACGAAGAAGAGCTTCCATGCTCGCGTCCGTCGCCAATTGCCCATCCCACCTCAGGAGTGTAGGCCTCCGCCCACCATCCATCGAGCTCCGACAGATTCAGTCCTCCGTTCACCAGTACCTTCATGCCGCTTGTGCCGCTCGCTTCCCATGGCCGACGCGGCGTATTCACCCACACGTCCACGCCTTGAACCAGGCGCTCCGCCATGAGAACGTCGTAGTCCGAGAGGAACACCACACGAGAACGAGCTTCGGGCAGGCCCGCAAACCTGAACCACTGCCGAATCATTTCTTGTCCCTCAATATCCTGAGGGTGTGCCTTACCGGCTACGACAACCTGAACAGGGCGCTCTCGATTCGCTAGAATTCTCAAAAGCCGCGACGGATCGTGCAGAAGAAGATCTGGCCGCTTGTACGGGGCAAATCGGCGTGCGAATCCGAGGGTCAGAACGGAGTCGTCGAGAATAGTTGCGGCCTGGGCTACTTCTTCCGGGCTCGCTCCCCTGGCCGCCAGTTGACGGCTGTGAAGTCTCCGAACGTATCCAACCAGGTTCCTGCGGTGATTCGTGCGTAGCTGCCAAAGGCTGGAGTGGCTGATTTTCCTAACATCTTCTCCCATCTGTGCCAGCGTTCCTTCCCAACATTGTTTGCCGCACGAAAGTTCCCAAAGACGCTCTGCCTCGGCGGAGTCCCACGAAGGAGCGTGGACTCCATTGGTCACATGCGTCACCGGCACACCATTTTCGGGCCACCTCGGAAAAAGCGGCTGGAACAATTGTCGGCTTACCTCGCCGTGCAATTTACTGACGCCGTTCATGGTCCTGCTGCCGCGAATAGCGAGATAAGCCATGTTGAACGGCTCGAATAGATCCCGTCCGTCGCGTCGACCCAGCGCTAAGAGCTTCTCGACGGAGATCGAAAGCTTCTCTTCCGCATAGTGTTTGAGATACCGTTCGACCAGGCTTGGTGAGAATCGATCGAAACCGGCCTCCACCGGAGTGTGAGTCGTAAACAGATTGCCAGCTCGGGTGATGCTCAGCGCTACGTCAAACGGTTTGCCGGTTTCCTCCATATAGGAACGTGCGCGCTCGAGCACCGCGAATGCCGCGTGACCTTCATTGAGATGGCAAACATCGGGCCTCAGTCCCATGGCTCGCAGAAGCCGCCAGCCTCCAATTCCCAGAACCAGTTCTTGCTTCAGACGCAACTCTGGACCGCCGCCGTATAGTTCAGTCGTAATCCCGCGAAAGGCTGGAAGATTAGCGGGATCGTTGGTGTCGAGCAAGTACAGCCTGATTCGGCCTACTTGCACTTGCCAGGCTCTGATCCAGACTTTGAAGCCCGACAGAGCAACAGCAAGTCGCAGCCATTCCCCGTTTGGCTCGCGTACCGGTCTAATGGGGAGCTGGCCAGGGTCGTTGAATGGGTATAGGGCCTCCTGGCGACCGTCCGCATCGATCTCCTGCCGGAAATACCCTTGCTGATAGAGCAAACCAATTCCGACAACCGGCACACCCAGATTGCTCGCGGCTTTGAGTTGGTCTCCGGCAACATTGCCGAGTCCGCCTGAATAAATTGGAAGCGCTTCGCTCAGCATGAATTCCATGGAGAAGTAGGCAATCGACAAGGCTGAACTCGGATGCGACCTTTGAAACCATGCCTCTGATTCTTCCGCGGCTTTTCTCTCATTGTGCAGATCAATTAAGAGAGCTGGAAATCCACGGTCGGAAGTGACCTCTTGCAGTTTCTCCCGCGATACAGTCTGCAGCACAACCCATGGATTATGGGTTAGTTCCCAGAGATCGGGATCAAGCCGCTCCCACAGCTGGTCAGCCGCGTGATTGTAAGACCACCTCAGGTCCAAGGCCAGGTTGGTTAGAGCGTCAGACACTTTCGGGTCCAGATCAATATCAGAAGCTGTCGAGACATTCATCAACGAATTCCCTCCATGACCTTCGGCTCAGTAGTTTGGGCGCCCCCAGCCAGCGTCTCCGCAAGAAGACTCTGTGCCTCTGCTTGGATCTGTTTCAAATGGTTCTGACCGATGAAGCTTTCGGCATAGATCTTGTAGATCTGCTCGGTTCCAGAGGGACGCGCCGCAAACCAGCCGTCCTTAGCGACCACTTTGATCCCGCCAATGAAGCTGCCGTTCCCTGGAGCGGCTGTGAGAACAGCTTGAATCGGCTGACCCGCAAGGGATGTAGCGCGAATATCGGACGCCGCCAGGCCTGCCAGTGCGGCTTTTTGTTCACCGGTAGCTGGAGCTTCAATGCGTTCATAGACGGGATCGCCCAGTTCCTGCGTCAGCTCGCGATAGATTTGGCCCGGATCTTTGCCCGTGCGCGCGGTCATTTCTGCTGAGAGCAGGCAGGGAACAATTCCGTCTTTGTCAGTTGTCCACACACTCCCATCGCGCCGGAGAAGGGAACTTCCGGCGCTCTCCTCGCCGGCGAACCCCAGTGTGCCGGTGAACAATCCTCCGACGAACCATTTGAAGCCCACGGGAACTTCATAAATTCGCCGGCCAAGGCGAGCGCTGACTCGATCGATCATGCTGCTGCTCACCACTGTCTTGCCGATGGCCACGTCCCTGCTCCAATCGGGACGGTTTGCGAACAAATAGTCAGCGCAAGCAGACAGGTAATGATTGGTCGGGAGCAGCCCGCTTCCATTCGTTACGATGCCGTGCCGATCGTGATCTGTATCGCTCGCAAATGCAATGTCGAAGCGGTCCTTCAAGCCGATAAGTCTCTGCATCGCGTAGGACGAGGAAGGATCCATCCGGATCTTCCCGTCCCAGTCCACGCTCATGAAACGGAATGTGGGGTCAACGCATTGGTTGACGATGGTTAGATCAAGGCCGTACTGCTCGGCTATTCGCGGCCAATAGTCAATCCCGGCTCCGCCGAGCGGATCCACCCCGAGTCTGAGCCCGGCGTACCGCACCGCGGTCATGTCGATCACACTATCGAGATCACTTATATAGAGGTTCAAATAGTCATGTTTGTGCGTTGTTGCTGCATGCAGCGCTTTGGCGAATGACGATCGTTTAACACCGTCGAGACCCTGTGCGAGAAACTGATTTGCTGCCGATTCAACCCATGCAGTTACACTCGAATCGGCTGGGCCCCCGTGTGGAGGGTTGTACTTGAAGCCCCCGTCTTCGGGGGGATTGTGTGACGGCGTGATTACGATGCCATCGGCGAGCCCCGACTTTCGTGCACGGTTATAGGACAAAACTGAATGGGACACTGCGGGTGTCGGGGTATAAGGTGTGCCTTCGGAGATCATTGCATCGACATTGTTCGCCGCGAGCACCTCAAGCGCGCTAGCAAACGCTGGCTCCGACAGCGCATGGGTATCCATTCCGAGGAACAGCGGCCCATCAACCTTCTGCAGCTTGCGGTAATTACAGATGGCTTGCGTAATGGCCAGGATGTGCCATTCGTTGAAGGCCACCCTTGTCGATGAGCCACGGTGGCCGGAAGTACCAAAGGTCACTCGTTGTTGCTCATCGCCGAGATCAGGACGGAACTCGTAATAAGCCGTAACGAGCTTTGGAACGTTGACGAGAATGGACGCATCCGCCGGCTTTCCTGCGGAAAGGTCAAGGTCAATGGTCATGCTGCACCTCCTCGTCGGTGAGCAGAATCGCGCTTGATCGAGGTTCGAGGCGGAAATGGCTTTGGCCCTGCAAGGATGGCTCATAGCCCGGATCGAAGAGATCGTCAGGAGTGGCGCGCGAAGTATCCACTGCCAAACGCCAGACCTTCCCTGGCGGTAACGAGGGCAGATAAAAGTCAACTGCTCGGCCGTCAGCATTGAACAGGAGAAAGAGATCGGACTCAGTCTGCCCCAGGAGCAGACACGCGAAGGCCTTCTCCCACGGATCCGACCAGTGAGGAGTCGCGCCGTCAAACCCAAACCACCTGATGTCCGCGTCGGAGTAGAAATGCTCCTGTCGTAAGACGGGATGAGCTCGGCGAAACGCAATCATTCCTCGAGTGAATCGATGGATATCCTTGTGCTTATCAAGCAGAGTCCAATCAAACCAGCTGACCTCGTTGTCCTGGCAGTAGGCATTGTTGTTGCCTCGCTGGCTTCGACGGAACTCATCGCCACCAAGCAGCATCGGAACCCCGCGAGAGACGAAGAGTGTCATCAAGAAATTCTTGATCATGCGATTACGCATGCCCTCGATTGCAGGATCCTCGCTCGGGCCTTCTACCCCGCAATTGTCGCTGTAGTTGACGTCGGCTCCATCTCGACCGGACTCACCGTTTTCGTCATTGTGCTTTTGCTTGTAGCTGACCAGGTCGTTCAAGGTGAATCCGTCATGACACGTGACAAAGTTAAGGCTCCTGGCCGGTCCCTTACCCGAGCTCTGATACAAGTCGGAGCTTCCACAGATTCGTCCTGCGAATGATCCCATCATTCCCTCGTCGCCTGCCCAGAAGCGACGCACATCATCCCGGAAGCGGCCGTTCCACTCCGTCCAGCGCTTGGTAGAGAAGGACCCCACCTGATAGGCACCGCCTGCATCCCAAGCCTCCGCGATGATCTTTATGTCACGCAGAATCGGATCTTCCGCGATCGCTTCTAGGAGCGGAGCATCGCGAAGGATGTTTCCATGCTGATCTCGCCCCAGGACGGAAGCGAGATCGAATCGAAACCCGTCAACATGCATGTTCATCACCCAGTAACGCAACACGCTCGTGACGAATTCACGCACGACCGGGTGGTTGGCGTTCAGAGTATTGCCCACGCCCGTGAAGTCTTTGTAGTAGCGGCATTGGTCATCACGTAAGGTATAGAAGATTGAGTTCTCGATGCCGCGGAGGCTGATCGTGGGTCCCAGCTCATTTCCTTCAGCCGTGTGGTTCAAGACGACGTCCAAAATCACTTCAATGCCTGCGCGGTGAAATGCCTTGACCATCTCCCGGAACTCTGTGATTTGTTTGAGCTGCGGTCCTTCAAAGCTATACGACTGCTTCGGAGCAAAGTAGCCCACCGGGTTGTAGCCCCAGTAGTTCTTGAGCCTTTCTCCCGTGGCGGGATTCAGCCGACTGGACTCGCTTTCGTTGAACTCGAGAACCGGCATAAGCTCAATGGCTGTTATTCCCAAGTTCTGGAGATATGGAATCTTCTCTGTCAAACCAGCGAAAGTCCCTGCGCGCTCCACCTCCGAGCTGGGGTGAATCGTGAAACCGCGAACGTGTGTCTCGTAGATGACAGTCTCGGAGGCGGAATGCTTTGGAGGAGAATCCATCTCCCAATCGAAGCTTCCGCGGCTAAAAATGCACTTGGGAGTAGTGCCGGAGTTATCGACTGCCGAAATGCTCAGGTCAGTCAAATTGCTTGAGGAGTCGTATCCTCGTGCAGCCTCAAAATCCCAGTTTCTTACATTCGCGATCGCTCTTGCATACGGATCAAGAAGCAACCTGTGTGGGTTGAAGCGATGACCGTTCTCCGGCCGATAAGGTCCTTCGATCCGGTACCCATAGAGTTGTCCTGCTGGTATTCCCCGTACCCAGATGTGCCATATGTCTCCCGTTCGATGGCTCACTGGATCCAGATTGATAATTCTGGTTGGAGACGAATCATCCGGTTGGCTATAAAGCTCCAGGCGGACACGAGTCGCATTTCGACTGAATAGAACAAAATTGACCCCATCCCCCTGTTGCTGCGCACCGCCAATAGGAAGCGGGCTTCCTGTCTGAATTTCGCTGTCCTCGAAGACCGCGTCAAACTCCCTTGTCAGACCCAGCTTCGGTTCAAATCCAGCGAGTGACATACAATTCGTTCCTCTTGGGATCCGCAACTCATTTCGCCGTCGAGCGACGCGACGCCTCTTCGGTTACTTCGATTAGGTCAGAAGAACGCACGCAGGTCTATCAGACGAAGGTATCGAGGAATACCTTGGCACAAAGATAAGGAGCAACGATGTGAATGTCCGATGTGCAGTGAGCGCTGACCGGGACCGATCAAGCGGACAGCGTTATCGGAAGCACGCATGAGTGGCGGCTATCACTTGCACCCGCATACCACCACTACTCCCGCGGCGCGTTCGAATTATGAGGCCTGCCGCTACGAGCAGGGATCCAGATAACGACCAGGGCACTTTTGAATTTGAGGCCTTTCGCAACCAGATTGAACGGAAACCAGTCTTTAGTAAAAAACCGAACAGGATCCGTGAATAACTCGCCACGATGGTCCTCCACGTTAGCGGCAGCCGCAGCAGAGAAGCCATCCTGGCCTGTCTTTGATCAGACACCCGCATCTCTGAATCAAGTTTGTCAGCCTGAATGTAATCGAGTTCGCGTTCGTTGATGCGCGGGTGCTTTTCGGGGAGTTTTAAAGCCTGCGCCGCCCAATCAGCCACATGAAGCCGAGCAGACCGGTGGCAACAAAAGCCGCCCGCCACCCCAGCGAGACGCCAGCTCAGAGAAAAGATCGGCAGGATGATGAATGGCGAGTCACTCCAACGGGCAGATTTTCACCTCTCGGCTAGTCATGGCCCGGAGTGGATTCCCGTACTGTTGCACAACGGACGGGACATCGTACAATTCAGATGACGAGTCGGCACGCCTACTTGGCTGCCGATCACGATCAGAACGCTGTGATGAATTGGCAACTTTCTCCCGGGAAGTGGTGGCAACTAAATCGGCGACGCGGGATTACAAGCGCGGCCAACGGGCGAAGATAAATGCCGTACTTTGCTGTAAAAATAGAGACTTACGTGTTGACAAGCCGGGATGGCGGAACTGGCAGACGCAGCGGACTCAAAATCCGCCGACCCTTGCGGTCATGGGGGTTCGACCCCCCCTCCCGGCACCAGACATTTTATTGAATCCACTAAAATTTAGGAACTAATTCACGCGGGGTGATAGCACCGCGCTTTTTGGTCGCGGTGCTGCCTCGAAAACTCGGATGCCCAACGGTCAGCGGCATTGTGAGATCGCCGGGACCAAGGACGACTCTTCATCATCAAATCGTTTACCTTCCCCTCGAAGGCATCTGCTCACTTCAAGATCGTCGGCTGGTACGGTGCGCCTGCTCGGATGCTGTCGAGTATCTGCTGCGTGCGCGCTGGGCAAGCCCGACCCTTATCGGGAGTGAAGTTGTCGTGCTCCGATTCGACAAGGGGCAACGGTTCTGTCGGGCCCGCGATCTGGTTCAGTGCTGTCCAGATCCCTGCTGGCGGAGAAACAGTATCAATAAAGCCCATGCCCGCCATCACCGGGGCCTTGATTCGCGAGGCAAAGTTGACGGGATCGAAATAGAGCGCCGTCGCCATCGCCTTCGGATCGTCGGAGGGCCAATTCGGAAACCCGCTCTTGCGCCCATGCAGATCGCCGTTCGTATCTGCTCCCGCCGGAACGCAGATCAGCACCGCAGTGATCTTCTCCGGCCGCAGCCCCGCGAGAGCGAAACTTTGTTGGCCGCCCTGGCTTCCACCAATCAAAACGATGGTCTTCCCGTCCCAGTCCGGCCGGGTGAGCAGGTAATCAAGCGCGCGCGAATCGCGCAGATACATGCTGAGAAAATAAGACTTCTCTCGATCGGTATTGCCGATCGAGACATAAGATTTTGGGATGCCTCCCGAAGGATCGGAGGGCAGCTTGTCATGTGCGTCAACATTGATCACAAGCCAGCCGTCTGAAGCACGTTGGGCAGCCCAATGAGGATCCAGCGAGTAGATGCCTGCATACTGCAGTTGAACAATCGCGGGGAATCGTCCTTCCCTGGCGGGCCTCGCAACATAGCCATGCACTTTCGATCCCAGTGAGTCCAGAGCGAACAAGCTTTCCTCGACGCCGGGAATGTCAGATTGCGTGGGTGTCAGGCTCGGATTGATTGGAACATTGGCTTGAGCCGCCAGCTTCGCGTCCCAGAATGCATCGAAGTCCGCCGGCCGGGGCGTCGAGAGTCCGAGTTTAAGAGGAGCGACGGCGGCTCCAACCGCATAAAGACCGTTGTTGCGTCCCGTATTGCCGCCAACAAATGTAGTTGCAGTGGCACGCTCCGTTGGGGAAGGAGTCGAGGCTGCCTTGCCTTTCGCTACGGATTCAAGCTCCAGCGCGGCGTAGGGTTCGATTGCAACGTAGATCATCTCGGGCCGGTCGCCGACAATTTCAATCTTGTCCTTCCCTGAAGTCAGATCGACCTTGCCTTCTTTGAGCACTTCTTTGTTGTTCCGCCGAATGGTCCATCTGTACGCGTACGTTGGCGCTATCGGACCGGGAGAAACAATCCATCCCACCGTCTCGCCAACCTCATACAGTCCGCTTGCGTGGTAAGCACGGAACGAGAGTTGCTGCGCAGGAGGCGCGACTTGGCCATAGGCGAGCGGCGCAACGAGCAAAGGCAGAATCGCGATTTCAGATGCCTGATAAATCCAGGAATGAGGCCGATCACTTCCCGTCTTCGTCCGCTTCATAGGTGCAAAGTTCTCTCTTCGAAGTGAAAAGGCCCAGGCTGCTGTCAATCTGGGCCTCTCTTTTAGCTGTCAGTGAGACCAGAGAAAACCGCCGAATACACCGATCGCGACGTCGAAGTTTCCGATAACCTCGCCTCTGGAGTTCATTGCCACGACAAACGTGTTCTTCGCCCCCGGAACATCTATCGTCGAAAAGGTTCCATCCACATCGCGAACAAATCCATGGGAGAACCCATTCGTGTCGTAGAAGCTCCCCGCTACCCGGCCTCTTGCATCGATCCCAAGTACTGAGGTGCTCTGCGCACCAGGGGCATCGATCGATGTGATAGTCCCGTCAGGATCTCGTATGAATCCATGATTGGACGTCGAGTCATCCCAACTTCCCGCAACTTGTCCTCTCGAGTTGATCGCCGTCGGGTACGTGCCCATCGCATTTAGAACAGTGAATGAAGTTATGCTGCCATCTGGCTGTCTCACAAAACCAGTACCATTGAAAGAGTGGTCGGGAGTGTAAGACCCTGTGCATACCCCAGCATTATTGATGGCAGTGATGAAAGTCCCTGGGTACGCACCCTCTCCCACGAGATCGACCACCGTCATCGTTCCATTCGGGGATAGAAGGAAACTCACGTAGGTCAAGATTGTCTGGGAGTAATAGCCAACCATCACCCCTCGAGCATTGATGCCGGTCATTTTTATGTCTGGATCATCCTGAGGAAATAGCGGACTTGGATTGAAATCGGTGATTGCACCTTTGGGTGACCTCACGAAGAATTGCTCTGGGCCAGGCAGTACATTGAGGCGGTCATATCCCGCGATCACGCCAGATGAATTTACGACAGTTGGGGTAGGGAACGATGCATTGGGGTCATCGAACGTTGTGACCTTGTGATCCTGCTTTCGGATGAAGGCGCGATACTCGTTGGTCTGCTTGTCTTGGTAGCTGCCCACAATTTCACCCGATGGCGAAATGGCAGTAGGCATGGCGTTTATTCCTTGGGGAACCTTCAATATGGTGAGCTTCTGAGCGTGGAGGGTGGCGGCAACGAGCACGAGCAAGGCAAGTGAGGTGACGCTTCTCATGACACATCCTTTTATTGTTTGAGTTGATGACGGCGAACTTAAGGGCGAGCAAGTCGAGCGTAGCCTTAACCCACTCAGCGGTCAAGGCTTCTTGAGACGAGATTGTTCACTCCTGAGTTTCCGGGTGCGGGACCCCGAGGTCCAAGATTGCGTTTTTCGGTTCGCTGGGCCATGTACTTCAAAAGTGCGGCCCCTCCTCATGCCAGAAGCAATAAATTGTCGTCTTGCTGAATAACCTGAATGCCTCCGCGATCAGCGTACGTGCGCTGAGAACAATGCATGATGCGCCAAAATGAAGAGCGTCCGGCGATCCGGCCCTCCAAAGACCAGCTGCAATGGCCGCTCCGGCACGTCGATCTCTGCAATCTGCTTCCCGTCCGGTGAGTAGACGAAGATTTGACCGTTCGCAACATAAACGTTGCCGTGTTCGTCTACTGCAACGCTCTCGCCCCCACGCTGAGCGAATGGCCTCAACTCCTCCAGTGTCCCATCTGTTTTGACCTTCGCACTGTAGGTGATGTCTTCCGATTCACTGCTGACGTAAACTTGCTGGCCCGGCTCTGCCAGGATGAAGCCATACGTATCTAAGTTGTCGCTGAACCGCCAACCTGAAGTGTCATTTGCCGGGCCCTGCTGGAAGACTCTCCGCGCCGGCAAAATCACTCTGCCATCCGGCGACACGTATTCGCGTGCCACAGGCGTCGTCGCATCCGCGGCAAACATCTCCGCCAGAGTGGTAAAACGCATCGTCTCCAGATTCAACTGATCTTTGAACTCGCCATTGTTCCACCAGTTCACAGGAAGTATGAACGAGGATTTCTGACGAGGGCGTGCCAGCTGCAGCGCCAGGACGTTGAGTTCTTCCGATGAGCTGCCCGGACGAAATGCGTACACCGTGCCCTCCGGCCCTGCGGAAGACAGAACCAGCAGGTTGCCGGATTGGTCGAACGCAAGATTCACCGGATCGAGCGGAGCATCGCGTTCAATTGTCAGTCGTTCTTTCTCCGACCATCCGTAGATCCTCTGATCGTGATGGTCGACAAAGTAGAGCTTGCCGCTCGCATCCACGGCCGCCCCTGAGATCGAGAAAAAACCGTCCTCCAGTTTCTTGACTCTCGCGTCCGTATCCATTACGGCCGAGGTATCATTCCTCGATGTCCACTGAGGGTCGTCCGGTATATCCAGCGATGCAAACTCGCGCTCGCGCACCTGGAGATGATGCGTCACATCCTCGATTGCGTTTTCGTATGGGAATTTGCTCAGGCGCAGAAAAGTCCCGCATCCATTCGCATCGCAAATGCCATAGCCGCTTTCCGCGTTGACATGCACGTTGCGGAAACGAATTCCGGATGACTGATAGATCCGAACCGCTGCTGGGAACGGCGCGCGCGAGCGCGTCACACGGTACCCGTGGTAGTTCGCAATCGTTAAATTGCGGCAGTGATCAATCTCCAACGAAAGTGCTTCGGGGCTCTCGCCTGCTTCCTCTTCGGTCTGCGGTGCATTGATATCCCAGTTCTCCACGTGATCGAACTTGATCTCGTTTCGCACGTGATGTTCGGTCGACAGCTCATAAACATGCCCCGGAGTCTTCGTGTTCGAAACCATGAACCCTGACTGCGCAAAGGTATTTGGCGTCCAGATATCAGCGAATGTGCCCCCGCCTCCGTCCGCAACCCACAAGCTGGGATACTGTCCATCCCAGCGCTTGCGCAGGTCTGGATCAGCCGTGTGGTTATTGTTATAAGGATTGCCGCCGCTGCCGTGTCCACCCAGGAAGCGCACATCATCAATAAGGGACTGCTCACCGGCCTTCCAGAGTACGGCAACCGCTCGCGGGTTGGTGCCGCCCGCGAAAATTCCGATCCCGCTGAGGATATTCTTCCCGCCCTGCGGAGCACGAAGCACGGCTTTAGGAGCTCCCACTCCCTGATATCCCGGCGTTTCATCCAGCAGATTGATCTGCGTTAGCGTGGGATGTAGCCCGATGAGGACCGTGTCAGGCTTCATGGTTATAGTGTTGCTCACCACATAATGCCCAGCTGGAAGGTACAAAACAGGATGCGCGTCAATCGCCTTCTGTAAGGCTGCAGTGTCATCGCTTATTCCATCCCCTTTCACCCCAAGTGTGTGTACATTTACCCATTCGGAACTCAGGGGAAGCGATCGGATGGCTGGCGAAAGCGGCGTGGGCAAAGAAGCGAGCGGAGCTGCATCGTATCGCATACCGATCGATCCCATTCGTCCTTCGGCAGGCACAATCAACCCATAGGTGAAGTTCTTAACTTCGTAGACTGATCCCCTTCCAGCAACAGTCTTGCCGCTCTCACGTAGCAAGGCAAACACAGGAGCATTGTTGAGAACGGCATTTTCAAATCCGATCTCCGTCAGAGGACTTTTCTCCAGACTGATCGTCACGACCGCCCCAGCGATGTTCTCGAATCGCGAATCCTTCACCCAGAGCTGGTCTGGGTAGCCTTCGTCAATGTCAATCCCCTTGGGCACGTTGCGAAACGTATCGCGGATCAGGGTCAGGCCCGCTTCATGCTCGCGGATCGCAGCTTCCCGCTGGCCCTCAAACACTGAATCGATCAGCGTAAATTGCCATGCAGGCGATGTCTTCTCCGTCAAAATCCCGTAGCGCCCGCCATGGAAATGCAAGTCTTCGGCCTCGTTGCCCACCTGATAAATTCCTGCCAGCCCCGAGCCAAGGTGAAAATCCATGTGCGCGAGAAACGAGTGCTGCGCCACATGGAAACGCACCGCCACCGCCGCGGGATTGCCGTCTCCGATCTCAAAATCGATATTGCTCATCGCGGAGTAAAAGGTATTAGGGTTGGCATCCGCCACGTTGTTGTTCGGGGGAACCGATCCCGGTGGGGGAAAGGCAATGCGGTCTCCGGCTCGCGGGCGCTCATGAGGCGTTAGCCCCGTGAACATCACCATGACTCCCATTCCTTGCTGGAACCCCGGCGTATTTGCAGGCAGCACGAACACTGGCCGTCTCGCGCCGTACCCAATGAGCCGCACGCCCGGCCAGAGATAGATTGTTCGGGTCATCGTGTAGCGGCCCGTAGCGATGAACACAATACCTTCCCGGCCCGTGCCCGAAGCCCTGTCAATGGCTGCCTGCAACCCGTCAGAACTGTCTTCCTTCGTGCTGGGCGCGTCAACATAAACGGCTTTCGGATCGTCGAGACGGGCAGCAATCACGGATTGGCCGAACGCTATCGCGCCAAAGAGAAGAGTGACAGCCAACAGTGCTACTTTCTTCATGAGATTCCCCGTGTGTTGAAGTAGGGTGAGCCGGACTGCGAATCAAGCATATCTGAATGATTTCGTCACTCCTCCAATTCGAATCAGCCCCGGTGCGTGCTAACATCCACTCATCCGGCTCGCCAACCGGCTTGAGCCGCGGAGGTCATCGTGAGTCCAACTACTCGGCGTAGTTTCCTCAAAACAGGTCTGGCAGCCGGAGCTGTGGCGACCGTCGGCACCCTCCCCATCGCCGCCAAACGCACCGCAACGGATACGGTCGTTCTTGGCCGGTCGAAAATGCAGGTCACCCGACTCGCCTTCGGAACGGGAACCGATGGTGGTGCCGTGCAGGCCGGTTTGGGCCAGCAGGAATTTACTCGACTGGTGCACTATGCGTACGATCACGGCATTCGCTTCTTCGAAACGGCCGAGGCCTATCAGACTCCGGCCATGCTCGGCGAGGCGCTCAAAGGCCTGCCGCGCGACAGCTATCAGCTGATGAGCAAAGTGACCACGTTTCACGAGGGCATCGACCCACAGGCAAAATTCGACGAGCTGCGCCGTACCTCGCAAACCGAATACTTCGACATCATGCTATTGCACTGGCAGCACACGGCCGACTGGCCGGAGACCACCAAACGCTGGCAGGACGGCATTCTCGAGGCGCAGCAGAAGAAAACCATCCGCACACATGGCGCATCCGTACACGGCCTTCCCGCTCTGCGGCAGATGCCCGGCACTCACTGGCTCGATGTTGGATTGATCCGCATCAACCATAACGGCGCGCGCATGGACGGCCCCACCTACGAGGATACGAATCACCCCGACAACGTGAGCGAGGTCGTCGGACACATCCACCAGCTCAAAAAAGAAGGCCTCGGTGTCATCGGAATGAAGCTTTGCGGAGGGGGTCAATTTCAGAACAGCCACGACGACCGCGTAAAGGCAATGAGGTTCGCATTCCAGAATGCAGGTGTCGACTGCGCCACAATCGGTTTCAAAAGTACACAGGAAATCGATGAAGCCATCAGCAATATGAACCTGGCATTGTCGTAAGCAGCGCGTCGAACACCGACTTCGATTCAAGTACGCACAATTTCACAGCGTTCGAGTCAGGACTCGAACGCTGTTTTGCGAAGGCGCATCAGCCCCGTCACGTCTCAAACCCTGTGATATCCTCCACGGCTCGTCAGGATTTTGCAATATCTCTATCCTGGCTTGCAGCCGACCCTACTCCCTTCATCAGCTGAACTCAGCCGGAAGAGATTCCCACTCCGAACTTGCCCGGCGCGCCCTCCGGACCATGGCACTGATCCTTCCTGTCCCTCTGCCGATAGATGCGCTAGAGCGACAGATTGCAGGCTGCACCTCAACATTGGTGAAAGCGCGCAGCCAGCACGGTGCGATCAGCTGCGATCTCATACTGAAAGGCTGCAGTTGCCGCAGTTTGAGCGCGCATCTGCATAAGGCTCAGAGTTTCCAATGCAGTTTCGCGGAGCTCTCAGTCAATCGCTGAGCGAAGACAAAGGAAGGTACTCATGACGACTGTAATCGTGGACGAAATGCAGGCCAGCGAGACAGCCAATAATCATCAGGCGAGGCAGGTCGTCGAAAACGCGCGATCTTCCTCCGGAATGCCGGCAGGGAAGCGGGAGCTAAGGCCTCTCGGTACAGACCAGCGCACTGGCAAATACCTCACATTCCTCTTAGGCCGCGAGGAGTTCGCAATCCAGGTTCTCAAGGTCCGCGAGATCATGGGGATCCAGGACATCACTGCCGTGCCGCAAACGCCCTCATACATAAAGGGAGTTATCAACCTGCGCGGCAAGGTGATTCCGGTTGTCGATCTCCGTCTCAAGTTCTGTCTTCCCGAGATGGAGTACACGCAGCGCACTTGCATCATCGTTGTCCAGGTGGAATCAGCAGGTACAACACTACACACCGGCATCATCGTTGATGCCGTCTCTGAGGTGCTCAACCTCTCGGCGGCCGACATCGAAGATACCCCCGATTTTGGGGATGGCGGCAGCTCGGCTGCGAATTACCTGCTCGGCATGGCCAAGGTAAAAGGCAAGGTCAAAATTCTGCTCGACATCGATCAGGTTTTGAGTGCCCAGGAAGTGCGCGGACTCGATGTTCTGGCGCGGAACTGATTTGGGATTGAAAGAGAAGGAGAGCAAGCGATGGCATCGCAAATGACAATCGGCAAAAAACTCTTTGGAAGCTTCGGCGCTTCGATAGCGCTGACATTAGTCGTCGGCGGGACCTCGCTTTGGTTGATCAGCGACCTCGGGGCAAGCCTGAAAAAGACGGTGAATTCAACCGCGCGCAAGCAGCTCCTGGCGGCGGACATTGACATGGGCGAGTCAGACCTGCTGGCCGCAGAGCGTGGCATTCTGCTCCGAGCAATGACGAAAGAGTCAGCGCTCGTCGCTCGCTACAACCAGGACTTCCAAAACGCTTCGGCGAGGATGAAAGGCGACCTGGATGAAATGAGACCCCTCATCGAAACAGCCAGTGGGCATCAGGTTATCAACGCAATCCAAGCCGATCTCGAAAACGTTAACCGGCTTCATCAAGAATATTTTCAGCTTGTGAGCGTTGGTAAAGACCTCGAAGCCGCCACCTTCTTGAAAGACAAGATGATTCCTAGCCTTGAGGAACTCAGCAAGCAAGCCGTTCAGGAAAAACAGCTTGCGGCCGAGTTGATGGCAACCGCACTCAAGAGCACCTCGGAGCAAGTTACGCTCGGAAATTGGGTCACCGGATCCATGCTCTTGTTCTCACTTGCCGCCGGAGCCGTGATCATCTTCGTCGTGCGTCAGATCAATACCTCCCTTCGAAAGGCCATCACTGACCTTTCCGAAGGTGCCGGACAAGTCGCCAGTGCAGCCGGACAGATCTCTTCGTCCAGCCAATCGCTGGCCCAGGGCTCGTCAGAGCAGGCCGCATCGCTCGAAGAAACTTCCTCTTCCAGTGAAGAGATCAATTCGATGGCGCGCAAGAACGCCGAAAATTCCCAGACCGCACACTCTCTCGTTTTGCAGTCTCAGCAGAGAGTTGAGGAAACAAATCGTTCCCTGGAATCCATGGTGACCGCCATGGCGGACATCAAGAGTTCCAGCGATAAGGTTTCAAAGATCATCAAGGTGATCGATGAGATCGCATTTCAGACCAATATTCTGGCCCTCAACGCGGCAGTTGAGGCAGCGCGTGCAGGCGAAGCAGGAATGGGGTTCGCCGTAGTGGCCGACGAAGTTCGCAACCTGGCGCAGCGTTGCGCGCAGGCTGCCAAAGATACCGCTGCCCTGATTGAAGAGTCCATCACCAAATCCAATGATGGACAAACCAAGGTGGAGCATGTCGCAGTCGCTATCCAGGCCATCACGGAGGAATCCGCAAAGGTCAAGACGCTTATTGATGAGGTAAGTCTCGGCAGCCAGGAGCAAACGCGAGGAATCGAACAGATCGCCAAGGCGCTCACGCAAATGGAGCAGGTGACGCAGCAGTCAGCCGCTAACGCCGAAGAGAGCGCGGCCGCAGCTGAGGAGTTGACCGCCCAGGCTTCAACGCTTATGGAAGTCGTCCATCAGCTGAGTGCGATGGTCGGTGGAATGCAGGAACACGGTCGCTCCGAGCGTCGGGCTTGGCAATCTTCAGCCGCCGGATACAAGGCTGAGTTCAAGGGAATCAACCCCCACACCGGTAAGAAGGCCGTCAAATCCGATCCGCTCCCGATGGAAGCAGATTTCAAGGCCATGGCGTGACCTGGGTATCGACTCGATCTTCCTTGGCGCGTCTTCAATCAGTGCAGAGTGCTCAGACTGAAGATGCGCCACTCGCCGCTTCTCAAACACAAGGACTGATAGCATGTCGCACCTCGAACCAATTGCGGCCGGAAAAGGTGGAGTGGAGGAACCTCTGTCTACTCAGGTAGACAATGCCGCAGTGCAGATGCTCCTCGGCACTCTCGACAAAACGGCGCAGTTTGCCCTTCTCCAACACGTCTGCGAGCAAGCCAAAGCAGAAGGCCGCACCGAAATTGCAGACATAATCAGTGCAACAATTGACGCGGCATCTAAAACCACAGAATCGGCCCAGACTGATTCGCTTCTTTCCGACTGCATCACGCGCGTCCAGCATGCGCTCTCCAGTCTTGAGTCCTCATCAGGCTCCTCCCCAGCCGAATCAGCACCGGTAAACTCTCCTTCTGCCTCGCTTGGCGAAGATCGTGAATTGCTTGGCGATTTCATCCTCGAATCTCGTGATCACCTCACCCAGGTCGAGCTGCAGATGATCACGCTCGAGAAGAATCCTGAAGAAGGCGAAGCCATCAACACTGTTTTTCGCGCTTTCCACACCATCAAAGGCCTTGCGGGTTTCCTCAGTCTCGACGACATGCGCGAGGCCGCTCACGAAACGGAAACGCTTCTCGATCTCGCTCGCAATCACAAGCTCGCCATCTCTCCCCCCGTTGTTGATATCGTTCTCGCGGCGGCAGACTTTCTTAAAGCTTCATTGTTGAACCTGGAGCAGCGCCTGAACGGCGGCCAGCCAACGGCTGCACTTGACAAAGAGGGACTGCTGAACCGGATCCGCCGAATAAGCTCCGGTACAACGGCCCCTCCGGCCTCTGTTTCCGATCTCAATTCGAATGCGTCTGCGCAAAGTGCCGAGCCGGCCAAGCCCATTGGAGAATGGGCGGGACCGGAACGGCGCAGCAGCGAGGACCGCCGGGCCACGGTAACGGACGCGAATTGCGTACGAGTTGGGACGGCGAAACTCGATTACCTTGTCGATATGGCCGGCGAACTCGTAATCGCCGAGTCGATGGTTCGCCATCATCCCGAACTCGCCCAGCTACATAGTCCCGCGGTACTCAACAGCCTGGCGCAAATGGCGAGGATCACGAGCGAACTGCAAAAAACCGCGATGTCGATGCGCATGGTCCCGATCGGCGGACTCTTTCAAAAGATGAATCGTCTCACCAGGGACCTTGCGCGCAAAACCGGAAAACAGGTTGAGTTGGAAACCATTGGTTCCGACACCGAGCTCGATCGCAATGTTGTTGAGGAACTCGCCGATCCCCTCATGCACATGGTTCGCAACGCCGTCGACCATGGGCTGGAATCAGAACAGGAACGGCTGGCAGCAGGCAAGGATCCGGTCGGGCGCGTTCGCCTGCGAGCCGGTCACCAGGCCGGCTATATCGCGATTGAGATTGCCGACGATGGTCGCGGATTGAATCGCGACCGAATCCTCGAGAAGGCACGGAACATGGGCCTCATCGAGGACGCGGTGAATCTCTCTGACACTGAGGCCTTTAATCTCATCTTCCATCCCGGTTTCTCGACCGCCGCCGAAGTTACAGATGTCTCAGGGCGGGGAGTAGGCATGGATGTCGTGAAGAAGAGGATCCAGAAACTCCGTGGTCACGTCGAGATCGAGTCCTCTCCAGGCCGTGGGACCACATTCTGCCTGCGACTGCCTTTAACCCTCGCCATCATCGATGGTCTGGTAGTCGGCGTGGGACGCGAACGATATGTCGTCCCGATCTTTTCAGTACGCGAGATGCTCCGTCCAACTCCAGACATGATCTTCACCGTCGAGGGCGTGCAGGAGATGGCGCTGGTCCGCAACAATCTGTTGCCTCTCGTTCGTCTCTACAAGCGATTTGGTGTTCGGCCGCGATCAGATGAACCCTCCGAAAGCCTTCTCATTGTTGCCGAGATCACCGGTCGATCATTCTGCCTCATGGTGGATGATCTCATCGGCAAGCAGGAGGTCGTGATCAAGTCACTGGGAGAATCAGTCAAAGACATCCCTGGAATTGCCGGTGGCGCAATCCTTGGCGATGGCCGGGTTGGCCTGATCCTCGACCTGGAAGGTGTATTTCGCGGCGGCGTCAAATGACTGGACACACAATGCAACCAGCGCTTGAGCACGATATCCAGCCTCAAATCAGGCCTCTCGTCCTCACCCAGAGAGAATTTGCAGCAATCTCCGCCCTTGCGCGCAATGAATTCGGTGTCGAGTTGGGAGCAGGTAAGGAGCAGCTTGTAGCGGCTCGCATCGGAAAGCTGATGCGAAAACTTCACTTCTCCAGCTTTCGCGAATACTACGGCCATTTGCAAAGCGATCGAAGCGGGCAGTATCTCATCCAATTCATCGACAGCCTTACCACCAACCACACCAGCTTCTTTCGAGAGCAGCCACACTTCGACTTTTTGCTGGAGCGTGTCTTTCCGGAGTGGGAGGGCAACCGTCCGATGCGCATCTGGAGCGCCGCTAGTTCCACCGGAGAAGAGCCATATACCATAGCCCTCGTCGCATTGGAGTATTTCGGAAGCCGAGGCCGGAGCGCGCCCTCGATCCTCGCCTCCGATATCTCGACGCATGCCCTCGATACCGCCAGGAAAGGTGCATATCCTGCGCAGCGGCTGCAAAGTGCATTGGCTCCCTGGCTCCGCCGGCACGTTCTCCGGGGCGAGGGCCAGTGGGATGGATGGTACCGGATGCGGCCTGAAGTCATGAGCATGGTCGAATTCCGCCGCATCAATCTGATTCAGCCGTTCCCTGAACTCGGAAAGTTCGATCTGATCTTCTGCCGAAACGTGATGATCTATTTCAGCCATCAGACACAGGCTCAACTCATCGCACGCCTCGTCGCGTGTCTCGAACCGGGAGGTTACCTGTTCGTGGGCCACTCCGAATCTCTTACCGGCATTCAGCACGACTTGCGGCACGTTCAGCCCGCGATTTATCGCAAGAGAGGCGTCAAAAGGTGAAGGAGTTCGTGATCGGGATGGGGGATGGGGGCGTGAGCCGAGATGCTGACGCAGTACTGATCACCTATGCTCTTGGATCCTGCGTTGCCCTCATGCTGCATGATCCCGTCGCGCGCGTCGCCGGCATGGTGCACTACATGCTTCCTGAATCTTCAGAAACTCAACAAGAGTGCAACCCGCGCCCATGCAAATTCGCAGACACAGCCATCCCGTTCCTCCTGCGTGCTGCTCTTGACCAGGGCGCGGACAAACGTCGCCTTGTTGTCTTCGCTGCCGGCGGTGCTCAAGTCATGAACGACAATTCGATCTTCAACATCGGAAAACGCAACTGTCTGGCGCTACGCAAAGCTCTTTGGAAATTCGGCTTGGTTGCTCATGCCGAGGACCTTGGTGGAACGTTGGTGCGAACCGTGCGCATGGAAGTAGGGAGCGGGCGTGTATGGCTCCAATCTCCAGCGGGTAAAAGGTGGGAGATGAGCGCTCGCAGCGCGAGCCTGGTTGCTCCCGGAGAGGAAAAGCCATGGCGTTGAACATCCTGATTGTCGACGATTCACCGGTCATGCGAGTATTCCTTCGCAAGGTCGTCCAACTCACCGGGCTGGCAGTCGGTGAGTATTGCGAAGCGGGAGACGGTGAAGCCGCCTTGGAAGCGCTGCGCGAGCGCTGGATGGATCTCGTCTTGACAGACATCAATATGCCGCGCATGAACGGTGAAGAGTTTGTCAGGCAATTAGAGCGGGATGAAATGCTTCGCGACATCCCCGTCATCGTTGTCTCCACCGACGCAAGTCGCGAGCGCATGGACCGCTTGATCAAGCTGGGCGCGAGGGGATACATCTCCAAGCCGTTCCTCCCTGAGACTTTGCGCGATGAAGTTGAAAAGATCCTGGGAGTCCAGCATGTCTGAACGTAAACTGCAAAGTCTCCTCGCGCCCGCCGTCAACGATGTCCTTGAAACCATGTTCTTCTCTGAGAACTTTGGTCCATCTGAACACGATTCCAGCATTCCCGATCTGGAGGTCCATGTTGCTTTTCTGGGAGCGACATCTGGAAACGTCGGTGTCCGCATCTCCAAGCCGAGTGCACGCTGCCTGGCGGCATCTTTTTTGGGTGTGTCCGAAGACTCGCTCTCTGACACTCAGACTACTCAGGTCGTCTGCGAGCTCACCAACATGCTCTGCGGCTGCGTCGTTTCGAAACTAGCATCTCAGGGCTGTTTCGCTTTGGACTCTCCCCGATTGAGCCCTAGCCCGAGCGAACAGCCAAAAGATATTCCGGACATTGAGCAGACCTTTGCGATTGAGCGCGGAACCTTGACCGTATCGCTTTCAATGAGCCCGTCCGCATGACCGCGCAGAACCGAATCAGGGTACTCATCGTCGACGATTCTGCTATCGTCCGCAAAATTCTCACCGATTCCCTATCGGGCGAACCTGATATCGAAGTCGTGGGGACAGCACCGGATCCCTTCGTCGCTCGCGACAAAATCCTCAGCCTCAAGCCTGACGTTCTCACCCTCGACATCGAAATGCCGCGCATGGATGGGCTCACATTCCTCAAGAAGGTCATGCACTATCAGCCCATGCCGATCGTTGTTGTAAGTTCCCTCGGAGTTGCATCCAGCCGAACGGCACTTGAGGCGCTCGAAGCTGGTGCAATCGACGTCCTTGCAAAGCCCGGCGGGCCACAATCCGTCGGAGAACTGCGGCTCACCATCGCATCCAAGATCCGCGCCGCCAGAATCGCTCGATTGCAATCTCCGAAGGAGACACCTCCCCGCATCCAGCCCCCTGCTGTCCCAAAATCCTCGCCTTCATTTCCACCTTCCGCCGTTATTGCCATCGGCGCGTCCACCGGCGGAACAGAGGCAATCCGGAGAGTTCTCGCCGACCTCCCCGGAAACTCCCCGGGAGTGGTCATCGCCCAGCACATCCCTGCCGTCTTCTCACGTTCCTTCGCGAATCGACTCAACGAGCTCTCCGCAATCCAGGTACGTGAGGCAGAAAACGGCGATCAACTCGAACCCGGTCTGGCCCTGATCGCACCAGGCAATTTCCATATGCTCCTCCGCCGAGCTCCTTCCGGGTACCGAGTCGAAATAAAGGATGGTCCGCTGGTTTGCTTCCAGCGTCCGGCGGTAGACGTACTGTTCCATTCGGTCGCGGAGTCTGCCGGTCCCAATGCCACGGCCGCCATCCTCACCGGTATGGGCTCCGATGGGGTCCAGGGAATGCTTGCGATAAAAAGCGCAGGCGGTCGGACAATTGCTCAGGACGAAGAGACTTGCGTTGTTTTCGGCATGCCGAGAGAAGCCATCAAGGTCGGCGCAGTTGATCGCGTTCTCCCCCTATCCGCGATTCCGGACGCTCTTCTCGCCGGATCCCGCCAATGCAGACGGTAAACGCTCCATCACTTCCCCAAAACTGAGAGACATCAATCTCTCGTTCGCCGCATCCAAACAATCGTCACCTTATGCCTTCCCGTACTAGAAAACCCATCGATATCTCTGCCGCAGCTCAGAAACTTCTGGGATTCAAATCCCTGAGGCCCGGCCAGCGCGAAGCCATTCAAAGCCTTCTCGAAGGCCGCGATACGCTTCTTGTCCAACCCACCGGATCCGGCAAATCCGCTGTCTATCAAATCGCCGGCAGCCTGCTCGAGGGGTCTACCGTGATCGTCTCGCCCCTGATCGCCCTGCAAAAGGATCAGGCGGACTCCATGCAATCCAGTCACCTGGATGAAACCGCTGTCGTCAACTCGACTCTCTCCACCAGCGAACATCAGGAGATACTCGACCGCATCGAACAGGGCGAGATTGAGTTCATCTTCCTGGCTCCGGAGCAGCTTCGCAACCCCGAGATCCTCGATCGCCTTCGCAGTGCCGGCATCTCACTCTTCGCCATCGATGAGGCCCACTGTATTAGCCATTGGGGACACGATTTCCGACCGGATTACCTCGAATTGGCCCATGTGATCGAAGCGCTCGATCACCCAGTAGTCCTGGCCATGACCGCCACCGCCTCGAAAGAAGTTCGATCGGAAATCGCAGAGCGGCTCGGGATGCGCAATCCTCGTATATTCGTCCACGGATTTGATCGCCCCAACATTTCTCTTCGCGTCGATCTATTCAGTGAAGAAGACGAGAAACTTGAGGCGGTCGTCAAGCGCGTCGAGTTCGCAGAGAAGCCAGGAATCGTGTACGTTGCTACGCATAAACATGCCGAGAACCTCGCGAAGGAGCTGAAAGACCGTGGAGTAGAAGCAGTCTTCTATCATGGCGGTCTCAAGGCGAAAGACCGCGACGAAATTCAGGACCGCTTCATGAAAGGAGAGGTTCCCGTCATTGTCGCGACCAACGCCTTTGGCATGGGAGTAGACAAGCCCGATATCCGCTTCGTCTATCACGCCGACGTGAGCGATTCCGTAGACGCTTACTATCAGGAGGTGGGACGGGCAGGCCGCGACGGCGAACCCTCGGAAGCAGTTCTCTTCTACCGCCCGGGTGACATCTCCGCACAGAGGTACAAAACCGGTGCAGGCCGCGTGAACTCAGCAGACCTCCAGGCGATCACCGACGCACTCGTCTCCAAGGACAAATCCGCAAGCCCACGGGAACTTAGTCAAGATACCGGACTCTCCCAGCGGAAAGTCATCAATATCGTTCACAAACTCGAAGAAGTCGGCGCGGCAGAGAAGCTCACTTCTGGCGAGGTTCAGCTTGTACAGAAGAAAACATCGGCACAAATGCTCGAAGCCGCGTCTGAGCAGCAGCAGGTGCTTAAGGAACTCAAGAGCCGCCGCCTCCAGCAGATGCAGCTATACGCTGAGGGCAGAAGCTGCCGTCGTGCATTCCTGCTTCGCTATTTCGGTGACGACTTCAGTGGCAATTGCGGAAACTGCGACCGCTGCGAGGCGATGGGCGGTATCGCCATAGCCCGCTGAGATTCGCTGGGGCGGGCAGTTGCGACCCACCCTTTTCAAGACCCGGCATCTAAGCGGGCAAAAGGAGGACTCTAATGTCCGTCGCTTCCATAGCTGTCAACGAACTTGAAAACCGCCTTCCTAAGGTCATCGACGCCCGTAAACACGGCATGATTGACTACGGTCACGCTGCTTTCTTTTTAGGGATGGCCTTTGTGTGCCGGAAGAGCGAGCCCCGAGCCGCCCTCGCTGCTCTGGTCACCGGATCATTCGTTCTGGTTCAATCGCTTCTCACCGACTATCCTTTAGGCGTCAAAAAGGTGATTCCATTCCGAGTTCACGGCCAGATGGACGCAGCCTTTGCCGCCTCGTCCTTTATGGTTCCCAAAATATTCGGCTTCTCTGATTCGCCAGCGGCGTCCGTGTTCAAAGCCAACAGCTTCGTCGAGGCAGCGGTTGTGGGTGCTACGGATTTCAGCAGCGAGCGGGCCCGCGGCGAGGAGCTCGACTACTCTCTCTAATCGGAAGGGGCCAACTTGTCCACCGGCCCCCGAACTGCATCTCACCAGATTGGTGCCACCCAGGTGGATGCTCAAATCAGCTCCGGTTCTGTTTCGTTCTACACCATCCCCACCGACTCTTCTGAAGCCGACGGTACCTTCAGCTGGACCAGCACCTCCATGGTGCTCGTTCAGCTTCAGTCCGGCTCAACTCGCGGCCTGGGCTACACCTATGCTGACCGTTCCACGGCGGTTCTTACTCACAAGTTGCTCAACGAGATCGTCCTCGGTTCTGACTCTCTCTGCCATGCCGCCACGCTCCAGAAGCTCTTAGCCGCGATCCGTAACTTGGGCGAGACCGGTATCGCCATGATGGCCGTTTCAGCCATCGACAACGCACTCTGGGATCTTCGAGCCCGTCTCGTCAATCTTCCTCTGGTCAGCCTTCTGGGCCAGATCCGCTCTTCGATCCCCGTTTATGGGAGCGGCGGATTCACCAGTTATTCCGACAAGCAGCTCGCAAAACAATTCGCTGGCTGGGTGGAGCAGGGCTTCAGCATGGTGAAGATGAAGATCGGCTCAGAACCGGAACGCGATCCTGAGCGCGTGATCGCCGCGCGCCGGGCTATCGGCACCGACTGCGATCTTTTCGTCGATGCCAACGGGGCCTGCACCGTCACCCAGGCCATAGAACTCGCGCACTGTTTCGCCCAGCAGAGCGTCTGCTGGTTCGAAGAACCCGTTAGCTCCGACAACCTCGTCGGTCTCGATCAAATCCGGCGTCGCGCGCCTCTCGGCATGGAGATAGCCGCCGGCGAATACGGCTACACAGCTTGGTACTTCCGTCGCATGCTCGATGCGCAAGCCGTTACTATCCTTCAGGCTGACTGTACCCGTTGCGGAGGAATCAGCGGATTCCTGGATGCTGCCTCGCTTTGCTGGGCCCACAACGTTCCGCTCTCCTCCCATTGCGGCCCAAGTATGCACCTCCACGTTTGCTGCGCCGTACCGCGCGCCATCCACATGGAGTTTTTCCACGACCATGCCAGGATCGAACGCCTGTTTTTTGATGGATTTTGCGAGCCTCGAGAAGGTCAAATGACACCCGACCTGTCTCGCGCGGGCATGGGACTGGAGTTGAAGGCGCAGGATGCCGAGAAATTCCGGGTCACGCTCTAAACCACGCTCCTTGCCTGCCCTGCATCCAAGCCCGAAGAACCGGCTGAGGAGTGTGGAATGGCGAAACAAGTTTCCGATTTGATTGTGGAGCGGTTGATCGAGTGGGGAGTCGATACTATCTTCGGATTGCCGGGAGATGGCGTCGATGGATTCTTCGAGTCCCTGAGAACCCACCAGGACAAGTTGCGCTTCATTCAGGTTCGGCACGAAGAAGCTGCTGCCTTCGCAGCCGTCGGATATGCCAAGTACACCGGGCGGCTGGGAGTGTGCGTTGCCACTTCCGGCCCCGGCGGAATTCACCTGCTCAACGGACTCTATGATGCCAAATGCGATCAGGTTCCGGTCCTCGCAATCACCGGACACACATTCCACGACCTCATCGGCATGGATTACCAGCAAGACGTGGACCTCGACAAACTCTACATCGACGTTGCCGAATTCAACCAGCGTGTCATGGGTCCGGCTCACGCCGTCAATGTTGTCGATATGGCTGTGCGCACTGCTTATGGGCGTCGCGGCGTCTCTCACATTTGCATTCCCAAGGACATTCAGGAGTGGCCCGCGTCGGAGAAGATGCGCAGCTCTGCAAATGTCAAAGGCCACAGCGGCGACTGGGAACACCCGCCCACATCTGTTCCTGCCGATTCCCAATTGCGTCAGGCCGCAGAGATCATCAATGACGGCTCGCGTGTCGCCATTCTCGTCGGCCGTGGAGCCTTGAAGGCTCGTGAAGAAGTCGCGCAGCTCGCGGAAATAGTGGGCGGACCGGTTGTGAAGGCCCTGCTCGGCAAAGGCGTGCTTCCTGATCGCAGTCCATACACAACTGGTGGCATCGGCCTGCTCGGTACCGCTCCATCGGTTGACGCGATGGAAGAATGCGACACCCTGATCATGATCGGCACCAGCTTTCCGTACATGGACTTTCTTCCTAAGCCCGGGCAAGCCAAGTGCGTGCAGATAGAACTCGATCCTACCCGAGTAGGTCTCCGTCACCCCGTCGACGTTGCTCTTGTTGGCGATTCAAAGTCCGTGCTCCATCACCTTTTGCCCCTTCTCAAGAAGAAGAACAACAAATTCCTGAAGAAGTCGCAGGATCGCATGAAGACCTGGAACGAGCTGATGGAAGAACGCGGCACTCGCACGGACATGCCCATGAAGCCTCAGGTCGTCACCTACAACCTCAACAAGTTCCTCGAAGACGATGCCATCGTTACTGCAGACAGCGGCACCATCGCAACGTGGTCGGCGCGTCAGATCGACATGCGGGGCACGATGCAATTCTCGCTATCTGGATCGCTTGCCACGATGGCCAACGGGCTGCCATACAGCATTGGCGCTGCGGCAGCGTACCCCGGACGTCAAGTCGTTTGCGTCGTCGGCGACGGCGGCCTCAGTATGCTGATGGCCGAGCTCGCGACACTAGTGAAATACAAAATGCGGGTTGCCGTAGTGGTGGTGAAAAACAACGTGCTCGGCCAGATCAAATGGGAGCAGATGATCTTGGAAGGCAATCCTGAGTTCGGTGTCGAACTGGAGCCGATCGATTTTGCGAAAGTGGCGGAAGCTTGTGGTGTGCGCGGTTTCACCCTCGAACGCCCCGACGAAGCCGAAGCGACTTTCCGCGAGGCCCTCGCGCATCCCGGTCCCGTTCTCATTCAGGCAGTTGTGGATCCGAATGAGCCCCCGATGCCCGGCAAGGTCACGACCGAGCAAGCATTTAAATTTGCCAAGTCTCTCGTTCGTGGGCAGAAGGACGCCGCCAAAATTCTAGAGACCATCGCTGAAGATCAACTGCGCGAGGTGATCTAAGAGCCCGGGATGACGGACAACACAATACAGATTCTCCATCCTTTCGACGAACTCAGGGCGCTGGAGAATCGTATACGCGAAGGCCGGTTTCAACGCTCCCTTGCACTGCTCACTGCGGCAACCAGCGTTCTCAGCGGCCTCGAAGTGGCCTACGAGCATTATCGCGGAAGCTACAGCCGGCGTGTGATGTACACGCCGGTGATCCTCAGTGCAGTCCTTGCAATCGCAGGCATTGCGGCCTTTTTTAGTCGCCGCGCTGCACGCACAGTTCTGCGTCTGACTTCTGCGGTCACATTGTTGGATGCGACGGTGGGGTTCTATTTCCACATCCGCGGCGTACATCGCAAACCGGGAGGATGGCGGCTCCCCATGACCAACATGATTATGGGTCCGCCAATTTTCGCTCCTCTTCTCTTCGGAACCAGTGCCTACCTTGGCTTGGTAGCCTCCTATCTCCAACGTGAAGATGCCGCGAATATCGAACGAGGAGACCGGGGCGCTACTGACGCCTGGCTCGCCCGCCTCCTCCCTCCGCGCCAGGGTCGAGAACTCCTCTCCGAAGAGCAGGACATCCGGGAGGGCGCATTTCAGCGTCAGGTAGCTATCATCACGGGTATCAGCGCGCTGCTCAGTGGATTCGAGGCGTATTACTCCCATTACAAAAACAACTTCCGCTATGCAGTGCAGTGGACTCCGATTGTCATCGCACCAATGCTCGCGACTGCATCCTTTGCAGCCGTGCGCAGCCGGCGCGTGGCCACCAGGGCTCTTCCGGCTATCTCACTCGTAGCTACGGCCGACTCGGCGATCGGCTTTTTCTACCACGCGCGCGGAGTTCTTCGCCGTCCCGGCGGCACCAGGCACCTCATCTACAACATCATCTACGGCCCGCCGATCTTCGCTCCTCTACTCTTCGGCGCCGCCGGAATGCTCGGCATCCTCGCCAGCCTTCTTCGCAGGAGACGCGCATGAGCAAGCAAACCCGTAAATCCGCACGGCGTTGGCCGCTCGATGTAGATAGCTCGCTTCTTCCTCGCGACGCCAGGACCGGAGAAGCGATCCTGCCGTCAGAACAGCCGGGATACTATCCTGGCTATAGCACTCTCTCCCAACAAGCCTATTGGGACAAAACCACTCGCGATCTCGTCAACGAGCGGGTCAACAACATCCCGCGCGTGCGCCATTTCAGTGCGGAATCCGCTCGTTTCTGGCGGGCTGTCTTCGATCACATCCTGCCGCAGACTGATCGCCTTCCCGAACGTCGGATTCCCATCCTCGAGCGCCTCGACGAACGTCTCTTCAACAATCGGGGCGTCGGCTATCGCTACGAGAAGATGCCACCCGACCGCGAGGCCTACAGGCTGGCGGAGATTGCCATCAACGAAGAAGCCCAGTCGCGCTACAACGCCGGCTTCGTCGATCTTCCCTACCTACAGCAGGACCTTGTCCTGCAGGCTATTCATGACGGCAAACCCGCTGGTGCAAAGCCGATTTGGAAGCAGATGTCCATCGGCCGATTCTGGCTCCTTCTCTTGCAAGATGCAATCGAGGCCTACTACTCGCATCCCTGGGCGTGGGACGAAATCGGATTCGGCGGGCCTGCTTACCCTCGCGCTTACACGCGCCTCGAACGCGGCGAACCAGAGCCTTGGGAAGTGGAAGAGCAACGTTATGATTGGGACGCTCCTCGCTATTCCGTCTCCGACACAACTGAGTCCACGCACCATCTTCACAGTGAGTCACGACAGAACGAATTCATCCCGGACGAAAGCCAGTGAAAAAGCCTCTGCTCGGACCGTTCAAGTCGCGAGGGGACGGGCACCACGCCCTGGGACCGATGCAGCACATCTACCTTCCCATGCGTCGTTTCCGCGACACGGATGAAGTCGACTACCTCATCGTCGGTTGCGGCTCAGCAGGTGGAGTTCTTCTACAGCGTCTAAGCCGAGCAGGCTTTCGCGTTGTCGCGCTCGAAGCCGGGCCCTTCTGGAATACAGAACGAGACTGGGTCAGCGATGAGTCAGGCTCTCACAAACTCTATTGGGAGGACCTCCGCATCACCGGGGGCACCGACCCGCTCGCCTTCGGAGCGAACAACAGCGGCAAAGGTGTGGGTGGCGGCTCCGTCCACTGGGCCGCATTCACGCCACGATTTCATCCTTCGGATTTCGAAGTCTACACCCGTGATGGTCTCGGCGCTGACTGGCCGTTTCGCTACGAAACTCTCCGTCCTTATTACGAACAGCTAGAACTCGAGATGCCCGTCGCTGGTCCTGCTCACTTTCCGTGGGGACATCCACACGGCTATCCGTACGGCCCGCACCCAATGGGCGGCGTCGGCAATGCGCTGATCAAAGGCTGCTCCGCTCTTGGCATCCCCGTTTCCATCGGCGGTCCAGTTGCTATTCTCTCTGGCTCGCGTGCTGACCGGCCGCACTGCATCTACCGCGGCTACTGTATTCAAGGCTGCAAAGTCGGCGCAAAAGCCAGCACCCTCATTACCCACGTTCCCGACGCGATCGCTCATGGCGCCGAGGTACGGGACTACTCCATGGCCCATCGAATCGAACTCGCCAAAGACGGTCGCGTCTCCGGTGTCCATTACTTCGATCGCGATGGCGCGTCATGGTTTCAGCGCGCGAAGGCAGTCATCGTTGCCGGATACGCCATTGAAACGCCCCGTCTGCTGCTCAATTCTGCATGCCCCGGCCACGAGAACGGCTTGGCCAACTCCAGTAACACCGTCGGCCGCTATCTGATGGCTCAGGCCGGCAACGTAGTCCTCGGTCGATTTGATGAACCAGTGCGTATGTACAAGGCCCCGCCGGCCCACGCGCTTACTGAGGAGTTCTATGAAACCGATCCGCGCAACGACTTCGCGCGTGGCTTTGCAATTCAGACTGTAGGACCGCTTCCCATCGCCTTCGCCAAGCAAATGGTTTCAGCTAAACGAGCGTGGGGCTGGGGGCTTCGGCGCGAAATGATGGATTACAACCATTGGGCCAGCTTCGGCCTGCTCGGCGAAATCCTCCCATGGTCCGATAATCGCGTGACCCTTTCTGAAGAACGCGATCAGTTTGGCATCCGCTCACCATATATCTCCTTCAGCCTCCACGACAACGATCACAAGCTCATCAAGGCAGCGAAGAACAAAACCATGGAAGTGATGCATGCTGCGGGCGCAACCGAAGTGGTGCAGGAGGCGCGTTATGCGCATCTCGTTGGAGCAGCGCGCATGGGCAACGATCCCCGCACATCAGTCGTCGACAAATTCGGCCGGACCCACGATATCGCCAACCTCTTCGTTTGCGATGGTTCCATCCTGCCCACGCAGGGATCCGCAAATCCCGGGCTCACGATTCAGGCCCTTGCTGCCCGCACAGCCGATTACCTCATCGCGCAGGGCGACACAATCTTCAACAGCTCGAAACGGGACCAAACAGAACCACCGATGCGCAGAGAACTTGCGCCGCCTGATACCTGGGGGCATGGCGTTCCACGCCTTAAATGAATCAGGCCACCGCCGCGTTGGCTTCGAGACTGAAGTCCGCCAGCAGCGGAAGATGATCCGAGGCAACCAGCGCTTTGCGGCTCCGCCAGATCTTGGTGTGTTCCAGCTTCAACGGTTCTTCATAGTAGCAATGATCCAGGCTGAGGAGAGGCAGAACGCCCGGATATGTCCGCTCAAATCGAAACGGTGGCCGAGGCCGATGGCTCAGGAAGCTATTCTGCAATACCTTCGTCGTCCGTCCGCGAGTCCATTCGTTGAAGTCGCCGATTACGATCCTCGGCCCGGTTAATTCCGGCTTCGCCAGTATGTCCTCACCAACCAGAGCCTCGATCTGCTTACGGCGCTCCATGTACCCGGTTCCAAAATGCACATTGAAGACGTTCACCTTGAGCCCCTCGCCCACGTCAATAACGCAGTGAAGGACACCTCGTTGCTCGCGACGTGCTAGCGGCAATTCGTGCGTATGCGCTTCCAGAATGGGGAACCGAGAGAGGAGCATGTTGCCATACTGCCCTCCATGGAGCGGCCGAGTCTTGCCGAACGCCATATGGAGCTTGGGAAATGCAGCTGCAATCTGGTTGGCTTGATCGAACTTGCCCGTTCCGCCCGGCGCATCCACCACTTCCTGCAGGCACAGAATGTCCATGTCCAGCTCTGCAATCACGCGAGCCACGCGTTCCGACGAAATCGTTCCGTGAATACCGCGACATTTATGCGTGTTGTATGAGGCCACTCGAAATCGAACCAAAGGTTTGCTCATTGCTGTCGCTCGAATACCAACCCCATCAATTCTGTCGCGCGTTCCGTTACCGGCCGGTGCTTCCATTCCTGCAGTGAAACCCTCCGGCTCTGTTCCAGATCGAAAGCCATGTCGTTTTCAAATCGCATTGCAACATTCGGGTCTCGAAGAGCCAGGTTCACCTCATCGTTGATTCCAAACGATCGGTTGTCGAAATTCGTCGAACCCACAACGACCCACAGATTATCAATGCACAGCACCTTCGCGTGAATCATTGACGGCTGATACTCGTACACCTCAGCCCCGGCCTTCAACAACTCACCATACCCAGCCCGACTGGTACTCCGCGTAACCATATGATCGCTCTTCCGGCCCGGAACGAGAATCCTCACTCGCAGGCCACGATCCACAGCCCGGCACAATTCTTTCATCAGACTTTTATCCGGTAGAAAATAAGGCGTGGTAATTGAAATGCTCTCTCGCGCCGAAGCCAGTAGCAACTGGAATAGAATTCTCGCCCGCGTGCCCCCGCCTATAGTTGGCGTACTGTTCACCACCATTGCCACCAGCGGGTGTTCATTTCTGATGCTCGGAAAATAGGCCTCTCCGGTCAGCAACTCGCCCGCCGTGGCAAGCCAGTTTTCGGCAAAGGTCGCCTGCAGGTTACAAACCGCCTCGCCTTCGACCCTTACAGCCGAGTCCCTCCACCGAGGGTGCCCCTTGGTGCTCAAGTACCATTGGTCGGCGATCCCGGCTCCGCCAATGAATCCGACCTGCCCGTCCACAATCATCAGCTCCCGGTGCGTACGATTGTCCAGGTGCATCAGCCGATACCAGCGCGGCCCGTTGTACCATTCCACCTTACCGCCCGCTTCCAGCAGCGGCGCCAGATACTTGCTCGTAGTACCTGCGCTTCCGAAGGAATCGAGCACCAGGTTCACCCTCACTCCTGCCCGTGCTCGCTCCGTCAATGCTTCAATATATTGATCCGCGATCTTACCTTTGTGGAAAATATAGGCCTCAATGTTCACGCTCTGCTTGGCATTGCGAATCGCGTCCAACTCGGCCGGATAGAACGCGGGGCCATTTGTTAATACGTCAATGCTTCCAGTCCGATTCACCTGCGCATCACTCAGCGCTTCGAGAACCTGCAAAAACCGCTCGGAATCATTCGCAGGAAGATCATTGCGATCGGTCAACTCGTATTTCGGTAACGGTCCTATCAGCCCACCGATGAGGGAAGAAGCCACGAGCACCAGCGCGACAATGCCCAGCACCGCCACGCCAGTCGGCACAGAAACGACCATGAGACACACAAGCACATCAGTTTAGATGCGCTGAGAATGGCAATGGTTCGGGCTAGAAAGTCACGGTTTTCCGGGGAAGAGATCGGCCTACTCACGCTCCGGCAAGTTTTGCAGGTCGATTCCCAACTGCTGGCATTTCTTATATAGATGGCTGCGTTCGAGTCCCAGAGCCTTCGCCGTCTGCGTAACGTGCCGGTTATGCCGATCGAGTTCGGCCAATACAGCTTGGCGCTCGAAGGCCAATACCCGTTGCGCCAGCGGACCGCCCTCCGCGTCCTCAACTGACCGACGCGGCCCGAACCCAGCGCTCGAAGCCGGCAGCGCCATTCGTACATCCTCCGCCTCGACCTGCGTCCCCGCCAGCAGCAAAAGCCGCTCCACCACGTTTCGCAGCTCGCGAATATTCCCCGGCCACGAATACGCTTTTAGCAGATCGATTGCTGCATCGCTGAACGGTACAGGCTTCCAGCCATTCTGCGCACTCACTTGCCGCGCAAAGTAATCGACCAGCGCGGGCAAGTCCTCGCACCGATCCCGCAACGGCGGAAGTGTCAGCGGGAACACGACCACCCGATGGTACAGATCGCGCCTGAATCCCCCGCCCTCCACAAGCTGCTCTAGATTCCGGTGTGTCGCTACAACCACTCGCACATCCACCTTGGTGGGCTTGTCGGAGCCAATTCGCTCCACTTCGCCCTCTTCCAGCACGCGCAGGAGTTTCGCCTGCATTGTGATTGGCATGTCGCCGATCTCGTCCAGGAAAAGCGTTCCTCGATGGGCTTGCTCGAACTTCCCACTGTGTCGCTGCGCAGCTCCGGTGAACGAACCTTTCTCATGCCCGAACAGTTCGCTCTCGATCAACTCCGCCGGAACGGCCGCGCAATTCAGCGTGACGAACGGTCCATGAGATCTCTGGCTCTTCTCGTGCAAAGTCCGCGCTACAAGCTCTTTGCCCGTGCCGGTTTCTCCGTAAATGCAAACCCGCGTCTCACTCGCGGCCACGCGCTCGATCTGCCCCATGACGCGCCGCATCGTCTCGCCCGTCCACACCATCGTGTGTTTTCCCACACGCGTGCGCAGATCGCGATTCTCCGCTTCGAGCCGCGTAAGCTTCATCGCGTTATCGAGCGTGACCAGCAGCTTTTCGGTCGAGAGCGGCTTCTCCAGAAAGTCCAGCGCGCCCAGGCGCGTGGCTCTCACCGCCATTTCAATGTGCGCCTGTCCGCTCATCATCACCACGGGAGCGGCAACTTCGGCGGTCTTCAGGTCCTCAAGCAGCGCTAGTCCATCTCGCTTCGGCATCACCACATCGCTCAGGATGAGGTCGAACGGCTGCGCCTGCGCCAGCTCGAGCGCACGCGATGCGTTGTCGCAAACCACAGCCTCATGCCCGGCGAGCCGAAAGGCACGCGACAGCGAAGCCAGCGTATTGGCCTCGTCATCAACGATCAGAATTTTTGCGCTCATGCGTCAGCCCTCGGCAACGTAATTACAAATGTCGCGCCCTGTCTCTCGTGGCTCTCCACCGCTATGGTACCTGCGTGGTCTGCCACAATGCTTTGCACAATCGCCAGCCCCAATCCCGTGCCGTGCTCCTTGGTGGTGTAATACGGTGTGAATAGCCGTTCGCACTCCTCGGGCGTCATCCCCTGTCCGGTGTCTGATACGCGAATCTCGACATTTTGTTCGCGATTGGTCGCCGAAATCGTCACCGTGCCGCCCTCCGGCATTGCGTCTTTTGCGTTCAGCACCAGGTTTGACAGTGCGCGATGAAGAAGTTCCGGGTCGGCCATCAGCGGCATGGGCGCGTCCTCAACCTCCGTCACCAACGAGATCTTGGGTCCATCTTCACCCCCAGCTGCATACAGATTGCGCACCCGCGATACGGCATCTCTCGCATCAATCCGCTCCAGTTCCGGCTTGGGCATTTTGCTGAAGTCACTGAACCGCCCGATGATCTTTTTCAGATTCCCGATCTCCATGCTCAGCGTTTGCGTGCTCTCGTTGAATACCTCGTCAAATTCTGCCGTCGGCAATTGCCGTGCTCGCGCCAGGTTCTCCACCGTCAATTGAAGCGGAAACAGCGGGTTCTTCAATTCATGCGCTAACCTTCGCGCCAGCTCGCGCCACGCTGCAACGCGCTCGCTCTGAACCAATCTCTCTCGCTGATTTTCAAGCTGCTCCGTCATGTGATTGAAGCTACGCGCCAGCACGCCGACTTCATCATTCCCGCTGTCCGGCACTCGCGCATTCCAGCTTCCGCTTGCAACTTCCTCGGCCGCCCTCGCCAGTTGCTCAATCGGTCGCGATACCCGTGCAGCAATCCACAAGCTAAATACAATCGCCAGCAGAATCCCGCCACCCGCTACACCATACGCGATAGCGCGAATCTGTTGCTGTTCTGCCACCAGCCCTCTGCGCGAGATCGCCACCGTCAGAATCGCCAGCACTCTCCCCGAAGAATTTTTGAGTGGAATCGCGGTCGCGGCCATGCTGTCTTCCCGGTTCGGCGTCAAATAAAGGATGCCGTTTGCGTCCTGTCCGCTTTTGCGGGCCTCTTCGATCAGCGCAGCATACTTTTCGGCACTCGGCACTACCCCGTCCGACCCCACAAGCCTTTTCGGATCGAATCCAGCGCCCGCATCCGTTCCCACTTCACCCGCCTCGCTATACAAACCCACCTGCATTCCCGGAGCGACCGGAAGATCTGCGAGAAAGTTCCGGTCCATCCGCACACCGCCAACCAGCTTCACCGCTGGCTCTGCACCTCGAATTACACGAACAGCGAACAGCCCGAGTGCCGTGCTCCCGTCAGCCAATTCCTCCCGTTTTAGAAACGGCGTTTGTGCAGCGTTGTTTGCCGCTGGTTCCGGATAACCAAACCGCGCCGGCCACTGCGCGGAACTCACGATGGATCCATCTGGTCCCACAATCTCGAGAAAGTCCAATCGCGCATCCTGGGCCAGAGTTTGTGCTTCATTCAGAAATGGGGAAGCATCGCCCGACTGCACCAGCTCGAATGCCATATTCCGGACCCGCTCCTGCGCAGCGATGCGGTCGATCGATGCCGCGACGTCGGCTGACCGATGTTGAAACTCGCGTTGAAATTGGCTGACAAACAGGATGGTCTCGTCCCGATCGCGGCGTTCGAACACTTCTCTGATCCGCACCAGAAACGTCCAGGCAACAGCTGCTACTGCTGCCGCGACCGTGAGCGAAAACAGCAATAACAACTTCTGTCGCAGGCTCAACGCGCATCCTCCAGGGAAGTACCTGCCAGATCTGGAGTTCCGTCAGAGCGCAAATGGAGATTCCTGACCCGTGCTCCGCTTGCAAACCCTGCCGGTAAATCGACCAACGGGATAATTCTCCGATTCTCCAGAATCGCCTGCTCACGCTTATAGAGATCCGAAGACCTTTCCTCGTTAACTGGAGCAAGCAACCCGGCATCCCACAGAATCCGCTCCAGTGCTGCCGCCGGATCATCCCCGGCAACCAGAAATTTCCGCAGAACAAGATCCGAACGCTGAACACCTGCGGGGGCCATCTGCACATTGAATCCCGCCTCGCGCAAATTCAGCGCGATTCTTTGCCCTGCAAGCTGCATGGCGCCGTCGCCTTCCACTGCAAGCGTAAGCTCCCCAGCCGCCAATCCGCCCCGCAATTCGTGGGCCTTGTTCAGGTCCCGGGCCGTCGGGAACAGGAAAGAGTATCCGCTCATCGCTTGCGGCAGGAGGCTCGCGGTCACCTCGCCTTGTTTCTGAAAGATCACGTTATAGAGAGCTCCCCGGTCAACCGCTGCTGCCACCGCTGCCCGCACCTTCACGTTCGCCAGAACTCCCGTATCGCTCACCTGCAGCGCAAGCAGCGTGATTGGTGGCGAAATGAGCAACGATAGTCGTTGCTGCTGTGCCTGCCGCAATTGCTCTGCTGGAACCTCAACAAGGTCCGCACGTCCAAGACTCAGATCGAGCCATTCATCCCGAATCGCGCGACGCACGCGAATCTCGATAGAGTCGGCAAATGGCCGCCCCGCCCAGCTGTTCTCGTTTGCCGCCAGCGTAAGCACTCCATTCTTGAAGTCGCTTGTCTGGAAGGGTCCTGTTCCGATTGCGCCTGTTGCGGTTTTGCCGTCCGCGGCAGACGTGAGCGCGATCAGGAATTGATCGCTCGCCAGCAGCGCCGGAAGGTTGGGCATCGGTGAATCGTTCGTGAAGACTACAAGCGGTCCAACTGCCTTTACAGCATCCCAGGGACAATTCGCGCTGCATGAAACTCTCAGCGAAGCGGCGACCGCTGCAGAAGTAAGAGCAGTTCCATCATGAAAACGCACCCCGGGCCGCAACCTGAGTTGCCAGCGATGAAAGTTGTTGTCCTGCTCCCAGGAGACCGCCAGTGCCGGTCGCAACGCACCGCTCACATCCAGTTGCGTCAGTCCGTCATAGACAAGCCGGCGGGCAACACCATTGGGCCGCTCCCAGGGATCGCCTGCAATCTCCACGCGCAACGTTCCGCCATAGTGCGGACGCGTTCGCGCCGCTCCGCTGAGCGCTATGAGTGCGAGTACCAGGCTAATTGCAAAGCGCCGAAACACGGTCCACCTCGTATTCACCCGCACCATTGCGCACCACCGCCATCGCGCTTTTTCCGTCCTGCGCAGTCCATAAGCTAGTCACTGTTCCGTCCATCGCAAGGGCATTGCTCTCCGGAATCGCTTCGAGCGCGGGCATTCCGAACGCGCGCAGGCTGTCATTCGGGGCATCGCCTGAACTCGACGCGATCACCTGTGTGCCCGTTCCGCACCCGGAGCGCACCACAGCGAAATCGCTGCCCCAGTCGCGCGCACCCGCAATCGCGCGCACCGAGCCGTTCTCCAAAAGCTGCACCTTCCCATCAACCGCGGCTAGGAGAACGGCTGCGCCACCAGCAGCCCGCGGTATCATTCCCGCTGCATAAAACGGTGGCAGATCAACGCCGATGTTCGGCGTGACTACTCCCGTAAAAAAATCGCGAGCCGTGTTGTAAAAGGCCTTCAGAGCCGGCGCGTTACTCGCATCCGCACTCTGATAAACCGGCCATGGATCGTCGCTCGTTCGGCATCGCACCGTCCACCCACTATCTTGGGTCGCTCCGTTCAGGGGTAGGGAATAGGAGCCGCTGCATTGCGTTCCCGGTGCATAAGCGGTGAACAAGCCGCCGTCTGCAGTCGGCACCAGAATTCCGCGCGGATCGCGCGCCAGTTTCGGAGACATCGCAAACGAGTTCACTTCACTCCAACTCGCTCCTGCTGACGAGAAAACAGCAATCCGATCCTCGAATATCACCACGAGATGGCCGTTGATTTCCGCCGCCGCCAATATCGGTTCGTTCCGCAGTGTTCCCCCATTCCGATTGACGAGACTGGGAATCTTCTCCTTGCGCAGCACAACTCTTTCGCTCATAGAGTGAGTTGTGGTCGCCTCTGCGGCGCCCGCATGCACCATTGCTACTCGCGTTTCGTTTCCTTCAACGACCTCTGCCACCCACAAGCGATCTCGCGCATTCTCGCTCAAGGTCACCCGGATCGCGTTGGCGCTCTCGGTGCCCCCTGCCAGCACACCGCGGGCCTTTAAATCCTGCTCAATCAACTTCCGGATGACTGGGATTTCACCCGTTTGAATTGTCGAAAGATTGCGCACCGTGAGCTGCGCCTGTCCAGGTCCAAGGAGATCAGCGATCTGTCCAGCCAATTCCGCCGCAGGTTGCGACCATGAACTCGGCGTTTGCTGAGGCTGCGCTGCAAGCACGGCGCACCCGGCCACCCAGCACACCACCAGCACCACTGCTACGACCAGCCTCATCGCCCTCATCGCTTCTCGCTTGTTCTGCGCGGATTATATCGTCTGCGGAGCTTGGTGTTCCGTGCGTCCGTCAGAGTGTGCGCTCCGCCAGTGATCAGTGAGGAGGCGCGTCACTGTCCGCGCCTCCTCGCTGTTCGCCCACCCCTGCATTAATGCCCAGCCTTCGGCTCCGCCTCCGCCTCCGATTCCATCTCCTGCTTCACCACCGGCGCATTGGCCATGTTCTTGAACACATCGTTCGCAAAGAAGAACTTCCCATCCGACGGCACCATCACCACCTGGATCTTGTCCGACAAGCGCTCCGCCACAATCTTGTTGATCAGCAGCGGCGACTTGTTCAGCAACGACGCCTCACTCGTCATCCGCTCCGCATTCGCAGCCGCAATCAGCTTGATCCGGCTGGCCTCAGCGTCAGCCAGCAGGTTCCGGCGCTGCAACTCTGCTTTGCTGTCGATCACCTTGGCCTCAGCCTCGGCCTGCGCATTCTGGATCGTCGCCTCCTTGCGCGCTTCCGCTTCGAGCTTCGTCTGCTCAATCTGCTTCTGCTTCAGTGGCAGAGTGTATTGCATCGCATCCGCCTCGCCTTTGGCTTCAATCACCCTGGCCTTCGCATCGCCCTCGGCGTGCTGTGCCTTCTGCTTTGCTTCGGCCTCAGCCTGCAATTCGGCAATCCGCACTTGCTTTTGCTGAATATCGGTGTCGATGGTCATCTGGTCGTCCTGCTGCTCTTTCAGCAGCAGCCCCTCCAACCCCTTCGCATACTGCTCGGGCAATTGAATGTCAGACAGCATCACCTCTTCCACCACGATTCCGTCCGTGGCCAGCTTTTTCGTAATGATTCCTGCAGCCTTGTTACGCACCTCCTCGCGCTTGCTCGAGAAAATCTCGCGCACGCTGTACGATGGCGCCAACTCCCGCCACGCACTCGCTACCACCGGAGGCACCAGCTGCTGATCTGCCGGCTGAGGTAGGTGCGCCTGTACACTCGACAACTTGCTGGGATCGAGCCTGTACCGCACCGTTACCGCCAGACCTATATTCAGCCCCTCGCGCGATTGCACCGTCATATTGTTCTTCGTCCCTGGCTTGCCCGCATCCACCACGCCCGCCGTAAACATGTGATCGCGCAGATCGAACATCTGTACGCTCTCGATCATGGGAGTTACGAAATGCAGCCCCGGATACAGAGTTCCCGGCTCGGTTCCGCCGATCTGGCTCACTCGTACTCCGCCCATCCCGCTTGGCACCACCACCATGCTTCCCGCAATCATCATCGGCACGCTCGCCACCAGTGCCAGTGCCACCGGTCCCTTCCACATAACCGGACCGGGCTCCGGCTCCGCCGTACCAGGCTCGAGAAGCATCCCCTCGCCGCCCGGCTTCTTCTTCATCGCGTACCGCAGTTGCATCCACAATCCATGCAGCGGAATCCCAGCCGCCACCGTGATCAGCACCATGCCCAGAATCATCAACAACGTCTTCAGCGCAATCATTCCCGCCTCCTATCGCCCGGTTTGCAATTCGCCGGGCTCCCCGCAAATCGTTCTCTGGTCTGCGGGGCATTCTCCGTTCTTGTGCTCTGCCCGTCCGCGCCCTTTATGGGCCGCCCCGTCTTTTCTGGTCGCCGGCCATGGAGCAATCAGCAGCCGGACCAGCCCTCCAAACGTCAACTCCTCAAACAGCAGCGCCGCCGCTACCGGCAACAGCGCTGCCCCCAACCCGCTCATCGCATCCGCCAGCAGACTCATCGCCGCACCCCTTACTTTTCTGCCGCGACAACTTCACTCGCCGCTTCGGAAATCACCGGCGCTGCCGCCGCGCTCGCCACCACCATCGGCTGCTCCATCGCGGGCTTCGGTTCCCCAAACAGCTGCGCTGTTTCCTCATTGCGCTCGCCGATCAGTTCCACCGTGTCGCCCACGTGAACCATGTCGTACATCTCTTCCAGATCCTTTCTTGCCATCCGGATGCACCCATGCGAAGCGGCCTTGCCGATCGACTTCGGTTCGTTCGTCCCATGTATTCCGTAGCCCTTAACGCTCAACCCCATCCACCGGGTCCCTACCGGATTCCCCGGCCCGGGCTGAACCACTTTGCCCTCGTGCTGGTACACCGGATTCTTCACGCGGCGTTGAATCGTGAACGTTCCCACCGGGCTCGGCGTTGACGGCTTGCCAATCGCGACGGTGTAGACCTTCTTCACCTGGCCGTCTTCAACCAGCGCCAGCTTGCGATCCTCCAGGCTCACCACGATCGTCCGCTTGACCTCCGGGGTGGAGACCGAAGCAGCCGCCGGTGCCCCCATCGTCTGCCCCATCGCCTCGATCCCCATCACCATCGCCGCGCTCACCGCCACCGCCCACTTGCTTAGTCCGTTCGCTTTCATCGCGTCCCTCACCCGTTGCTTCATCTGCCAACGCCATAACCAATTGCAGTCGCGCTTCCAATCTCTTCTTCTCTGAAAAGAAAGGAATTAGGTTGGAAAAGGGAATTGCGATTCGTGTCTCGAAAAACACGCGTGTGTCACGCCTGACACAGCTAGTCTGCAGGTCGAGCTGACTCGCTGACTTGCTTCCGCTTGGCGACGCTGACTCGCTGTTTCTATTTGGAGAATCAGGCTGTTATGTTGGCTCCAGTGACTTCCCGCCTCACCATCGCCATCGATACTGGCGGTACCTTCACCGACTGCGTTTACCGCAATGACGGCCGCATCGAGGTCCTCAAACTGCCCTCCACGCCGGGTGATCCGAGCCGGGCCATCCTGGAAGCCGTCCGTCAGATTGCCGATCTCGTCCAGGCAGAGAAGATCGAAGTTCGCCATGGCACCACAGTGGCAACCAACACCTTGCTCGAGCGCAAAGGCGCCCGTGTCGCATTCATCACGACCGAAGGATTCGAAGACACCCTCGCCATCGCGCGCCAGGCTCGACCAAATCTCTACGACTGGAATCAGCACCGTCCCGTCCCCATCACGGATCTGTGCTTCGGCGTTCCAGAACGTGTCGCCCCCGACGGCTCTGTCCTCCTTGCGCTTACAACATCTGCCGTCGAAAGCCTTCGCCGCCAAATCCGCGACAGCCGAGCTGATTCAATCGCAGTCTCGCTCCTCTTCTCCTTTGCGAATTCCGCCCACGAACGGGCCATAGGCGTAGCCCTGTCGTCACTAGGCCTGCCCATCTCGCTTTCGCACCAGATCCTGCCCGAGTTCCGCGAATACGAACGCGGCAGCACTGTCGCGCTCAACGCATATCTCGCGCCGTGCATGCAGAGTTACATCCAGTCGCTCGAACGCGGGCTGTCTCGCCGCAACGCAACTCTCAGCATCATGCAGTCTTCCGGCGGAATCCTCTCCGCCGCATCCGCTGCGCGCGAACCCGTGCGCACCATCCTCTCTGGCCCTGCCGGCGGCGTCATCGGAGCGCTAAGCGTTGCCCGAACCGCAGGCATCGATCGCATCCTCACCTTCGACATGGGTGGCACGTCAACCGATGTCGCGCTGCTCGATACCCGACTGGAACCACCTACCACCAGCGAAGGCCAGGTCGAGGGGCTTCCAGTCAGCATCCCCATGCTCGACATCCACACCGCAGGCGCCGGCGGCGGCTCTCTCGCCTGGATAGACACCGCGGGCGCGCTTCACGTCGGCCCGCAATCCGCTGGAGCCGATCCCGGACCCGCCTGCTATGGTCGCGGCACCAAAGCGACGGTCACCGACGCGAATCTCATCCTCGGCCGCCTTCATGGCGATCATTTCCTCGGCGGTGCAATGCGCCTCGATGAGTCTCGTGCTCGTGATGCAATCTCTGCGGTTCCGACAAACTCCTTCGCAACCAAAGAGCATCTCGCTGAAGGAATCATTCGCGTCGCCAACGCCCGCATGGAATCTGCACTTCGTCGCGTCTCCGTCGAACGCGGTTTCGATCCACGCAATTTCACGCTGCTTGCATTTGGAGGCGCGGGTCCGCTACATGCTTGCTCGCTTGCTCAATCACTCGGCATCGGCCGCGTCCTCATCCCCAGCGCGCCCGGCGCACTCTCCGCCCTGGGCATCCTCGACGCCGACCTTCGCCGCGAGTTCTCGCGAACCGTGATGCTCGCTCCAAGCTCCCCACAGATCGCTGGAGCTTTCCGAGACCTCGAGGCCGAAGCCATCGCAGCGTTCGCCTCTGAACGTGCCAGGCCGGTTCTCAAGCGCTCCGCCGATCTCCGCTATCACGGCCAGGGCTACGAACTCCGCATCGACTGGTCCGCCAATGCAGTCTCCCGCTTTCATGAACTCCACGAACAGTCATACGGCTACGCCGATCCCGCGCGTTCCGTCGAAATCGTCACCTTGCGGGTTCAGGCAGTTGCTCGTTCGCCCAAGCCGCGTGTAAAAGCTGCGCGGCTTAAAAAGTCAGATCCCGAAGCCGCAATCATCTCTGGTCATCGCGTATTCGAAGAGGGACGCTGGCGGAAAGCAGTCCTCATCGACCGCGCTCGCCTTCAGCCCGGGAACCACATCACTGGAGCCGCCATCATTACCGAACTCTCCGCCACCACATATCTCCCCACCGGCTGGGTCGCGTCTGTCGATGCATTCAGCAACCTGATGCTCACGCCGAACCCGGGAGCCCGCCGATGACCCTGCGCCGCCAACCCGATCCCGCCGAAATCGCCGTCATCGGTTATGCGTTTCACTCAGTTGCGGTCGAGATGGGTGCGGCCCTTAGACGCACCGCCTTCTCGCCCAATATCAAGGAGCGCCGCGACTACTCCTCAGCCGTGTTCTCTGCCGAAGGCGACCTGATCGCCATGGGCGATGACATGCCCGTGCACCTCGGTTCCATGCCCATGTCAGTGGCGGCCGTTCTCGCTGACCTGCATCTCGCACCCGGTGATATGGCTCTGCTCAACGATCCTTTCCGCGGTGGTACGCACCTCCCCGACATCACGATGGTCGCGCCTGTTTTTCTCCCCGGCCGGAAGCGCGCCGCCTTCTACGTTGCCAACCGCGCTCACCACGCCGACGTCGGCGGTATGTATCCCGGCTCTATGGGGCCGTGCCGCGAAATCACCCAGGAAGGCATTCGTATTCCGCCCGTCAAGCTGATGCGCGCCGGCAAAATGGACGCGCAGCTTCTCGCCACCATCCTCGCCAATGTGCGCACGCCACGCGAGCGCGAAGGAGACCTGACTGCGCAGCTCGGCGCGTGCCGTATCGGCGCAAAGCGTATGCTCGACCTGGTCGAGCGCTTCAGCTGCGCGCGGCTGACCGCCGGCGTCCGCGTCATGCTGGAAGGCTCCGACCGGCTCATGCGCAACGTGCTCGCGTCACTTCCAGCGGGCGAATGGAGCGCCGAAGACTTCCTGGACGACGACGGTGTGAATCCCGATCCCGTCGCCATTCGCGTGAAAGTCACCACCGATCCCAGACGGCGCCGCGCCATCGTTGACTTCGCCGGAACAGACCCGCAGGTTTCTGGCTCAATCAATGCCGTGTACGCCATCACCTGGTCGGCTGTCTTCTACGTTTTCCGATGCCTGCTTCCACCTGATGCCATTGTTACCGCCGGCCTCATGCGCCCAGTCAAAGTCATTGCTCCTCAAGGTTCTGTTGTGAACGCTCTTCCACCCGCAGCAGTCGCAGGCGGTAACGTAGAAACATCGCAGCGTATCGTCGACACTCTGATGCGCGCTCTCGCACCGGCTCTTCCTGATCGCATTCCTGCGGCAAGCTCGGGCACCATGAACAACCTGACCATCGGTGGCATGGATCCCAGATCCGGACAATCCTTTACCTATTACGAAACCATCGCCGGAGGCCACGGAGCGTCGCCTCAATCAAACGGCGCGAGTGGGCATCACGCGCACATGACCAACTCCCTCAATACGCCAGTCGAAGCGCTCGAGTATGCGTACCCTTTCCGTATGATCCGTTACGGCATCCGTCGTAACTCTGGCGGGGCGGGGAAGCACGGCGGGGGCGACGGCGTCACCCGCGAAATCGAACTTCTCGGCGACGCACAGGTCACCTTGCTCGCCGATCGTCGCAACGCCGCACCTTGGGGCCTTGCAGGCGGTGACGCCGGTGCAAAAGGGAAGACCGTCATTATCAGCGACGGCGAGGAGCAACTTCTTCCCGGCAAATGCACCCGCGAACTGAAGTCCGGAAGCCGACTCCGCATCGAATCCCCAGGTGGCGGCGGCTGGGGTAAATCTTAGCCCCGGTCCGTTTAATTCCTTGTCTTCGGCATCCACACCCGAAACTCTCCGCCGCAGTGCATCAAGCTCATCAGATAAAGCATTCCATCGTAATAACGGCCTTGGCCGGAAGGAATCGGTGCACTCCACAGCGCTTCCACGAATTCTTTTGCGCGTTTCTGATCCCTCGCCGCAAGCGAAGCCACCGCATTCGTACCGACCAGCCCCTCTGGATGATTCTCATGTGTCAGCCCCGGCGTCGCCCCGACGTTCTTTCCGTCGAGCGTATAGACTGGCCCATACTTCTCGATGCCCTGCGACTCGAAAAACTTCTGAATGCGATCGCTTAGTTCCTGCTCTGCCGGAGCCTTATGCCACCATGACCAGTCCACTGACCAGTTGCTCGCCGTCCGCCACGCGTCATATCCGAACTCGCCCGACTGCGGAAACATGTTCTTGTGTGGCGTGCCATCGAAGTTCGCATAGCTCGGTGCCAGTCCCGTCTGCGGATTCGTCGTCTTGACAAAAAATGCACGGCTCGTCTCCGCGGCTCGTGCCCAGAACGCGCGATCCTTCTCGGGTCCCCATCGCGACCACAACTCATAGAAGGCCGGCAGATGATACGAAGGGTCCGTGAACATCTGCGGAGTCACTTCCGGCACAAACAGGATCATCGGCGGGTCCAGGTTCACCATCGGTCCCACCGTGTGCTTTCCGCCAAAGTTGTGCGATCCACCGTTGGCCGCCGCCGAAATCACCTGCCGATGCACCATCGCCGTCAGCAGCTTTTCCGCCTCAGCGCGATAGTCATAGATCCCCTGTCCGTCGCCCCAGCGGTTTGACGCGAACAGCAATGCCATTGCGAAATACGATTCGCCATCCGGCGCCGCCCCCTCCGAGTTGTGAGTTCCATCCGTCTTGCACGACCACGCGAAATACTCGTAGCTTGGCGCCTCTGGATCCGAGATGTACATGTACGTCTTGGCCCAGTTCCAGATCGCATCGAACTCGGCCTTTTTATTCAGCTGGATCGTGATCATCATCCCGTATGACATGCCTTCCGTCCGCACATCGTGATTGGCCCAGTCCGTGACATACATCAGCGGTCCGTTTCCGTTCCTTCCGGCATCGAATGCTATCGCCTGCGTCTGCTTATCGCCGTGGAACAGCTGCTGGTAAGCCGCATCGATCTTTGCCCTGATCTCTTTCTTCGAGTGCCCATCTTCGGCAAACAGATTCCGATATCTGCCCGTCGCGTATGCTCCGTTTCCATCTTCCGCACTCTTCGCACTCGCGACCGGCAAACCCCCAACGCATAGCAATACCGTGGCCATTGCGCGGAGCCACTGCCTTCCGATCCGCATGCTCATTAGCTCCAACTCCTTGTTCAACTGATGTATTCGCGCCAGCAGTATACCCGCTTAAGATCCTAAAATCAGAGCCCAGACCACAAACAACAATGCCCAGGCAAATCTGCCCAGGCACGAAGTTCATGCAATTGCTTGCAATTTTCAGTTATCGTTCCCTAGTCCCTAGTCCCTAGTCCCTAGTCCCTAGTCCCTAGTCCCTAGTCCCTAGTCCCTAGTCCCTAGTCCCCGCCTTTCACGATCGCGGATTCTTGTGCAGCACATGCTCCGCGATATCCGGCCAGAATTCCCGAAACGTATTCGTTAACGCGTCGCGTGCGATTGCATATCCCCACTTCTGCGCCAGCGCACCAGCAGACCTGTCAGCGCTCGGGTAGTATGTTGTCCCAATCCCTTGCGCAATCGCTCGTCCCATCAGCTCAGACGCATTCACCGTGTTCTTCCCGTGGTAGTTCGGCGTAATAAAGACACGCGTCGACGAATATGCAGCGCGCTTCAAAAGCGGTCCTTCGCCTTTCGCGTAATAGCGCTCATCTTCGTGGAGCACCGTTGGTAGCGCGAAGATTACCCAGTAATTTCCATCCGTCTTGTCTAGAAACCCGCGCCAGTAATAGCTCCAGAACCCCGGTACACCTTTGCCGAACGACTTGTGCGTGTTCTCCCCTTCAGCAATCATCGACGTCAACCCGACGAAAACAAATGACGAGTAGTCGAAGCTGTTCTGCGTTGCAATCTTGAACGCCTGCTTCGCCGTCGGAGGTGGCGGGATCGCCCCCGCACTCACCGCCCGATAATTAGGCATGATTCCCAGGATGCGTTTTGGTTGCTGCTTCCGTTTCGGCGCCCCCTCATTTGCCGGCGCCTGCTTCGAGTTCGGATCCTTCACCTGCGTCTGTTGTGGTTCAGGCGCGTCCGGCAGGCTCGAAGAATCTCCTGCATCAACCATCAAGGAGGCGAAATCGCGCGCCGTTGCAGCCTGCTGCGAAAATGCCAAAGTACATGCGGCGAAAACACAGCCGCATAAAGACAATCTGAGAAAACGACCCATTCATTCACCAGAACCAGCTTCGCTGGATAGATTCAAGATGCCCAGGCCTTCTCAGTCGCTGGATGCGCTGCAGACCGTTCGGGGAAACGCAGAGCAGCAATCTCGGGGATCCAAATCGCTGTCTGTAACAGGCTACTTGATGTTACGAAAAACAGCGAATTGATCTTAGAGGCTCTTCGCGCCCGGCGTGAGCTTCTTCAACAGGAACTCCTGGATCGCAGTGCTCACCATCCGCTCGCCCGTGCTAAGCGCAAAACCCGTAAACACAAGGCCCGCCCCGCGATTCGATTCTGGATAATAGGCATTCGAAAGCGCACCCGACATAAGATCGCCGCCCAGACTGGAGAAGTTGATCTCTCTTTTCCCGTTGTCTCCGCGGCAGATGAACGGCGCGGAGATCGCATGCATCAGCCGCGACTTCGTCGACCCCGTGCCCTGGTAGAAGTAGCGAGGATCCTGGTGCAGCAGAGCCGGCAGAATGGCCCCGCCAAACATAATGTCTGAAACGCCATCTGCGTACACCGCGCCAAAACGCTCGCCGTAACCGATCGCGCCCTGCCGATAATTCGGCGTGTCCCCGGCCTGGTTCATCCCCGCCAAAGCTGCCGCACCCACAACGCTTACCGGGTCGGTTGCTGCCTTGTACGCCATCTGGAACTTCAGTTTCGTCGTTAGCGGAACCGCGTGCTTCGAGTCATACACGACATAGAAATTCGGAATGAAACCGAGCACCCGCTGCTGTTCTTCGAGCCGTACCTGTTGCGCTGCAATCTGCTCCGTCGACGAATACACCGTCACCGAAGATACGCCCGCATCGATGTTCAATTTGATGTTCGTTACGCCGAAGAACTGCCCGGCACTTAGCGTAAGCGGCGAAGACGTCCAGTTTTGAAATCCAGTTGCCGACACCGTGAGTCGATACGGTCCGCCAGGCTTCAATCCCGGGAACTGAAAGAACCCCGAATCATTCGCAACCTGCGTCTGGTGATCCGATGACCCCGGCCCATCAAGCGCCACCGTCGCTCCCGGAATCAGATCGCCGTTCGTATCTGTCACGGTCCCGTTGACTTCAGCAGGCCCAGCATCGGGCGCCGATGGCAGCGATGAAGAATCTGCCGGCAACAGACTCTTCGCATTGCTCTGCGAAGCAGCACTCTGGTCTGGATCAGCGGACGTTGTCGCCGGCTCCTGAGCCATCACGACAACGCAACTCAACGCGGCAAGAGCCGTGGCAATAAAGAAAAATTTATGGCGCATCCATTCACCCGCAGGGGAAAATCGGTGCACCCATTCGAACGTTTTTCCAACCGATCGAACAGATACACCTGAGGGTGCATCCGCCACACGCGCGGCGGCGGACGCGTCATCTCAAGGAGGTATTCTCCTTGGCAGTTAGACGTAGATTGCCACGGATTGATTCAAAAAACCGCAAGCCAGCCGGGGCCGAATACTACTTTCGTACCTAGGCCGCTCCCTTGCGGCTTTTAAGTTCCTTTAACATCAATTCAACCTTGTCCTCGTTCTCCAGTGCCCTGAACTTGTCCTCGAGCGACTCCGGAGTTAGCACCTCTGTAGCTGCCGCATTCTCAGCGGCCGTGACGTGCACTTTGCTCTTCATCCGGCCGATGGTGTTTTCCTGATCGTTGCCCACCACATGCTGCGCTTGCGCCGCTCGGCCCACAACCTTCGCGCGTCGATGCTCTGCAATCAACATCTCGCAATGTGCCCGCGTCTCCGCGAGTTTCTGCTCCAGTTTGCGCAGAGCTTGACGCAGGTTGTCAGCCTCGTGTTTCTGATCCTCAGCCTGCGAGTTGAACCCGACAGCAAGCTGTTCCTGACTCAACGCACGCTCCAGCGCAGCACGCGCCAGGTCATCCTGATTCTTCTGCACCGCCAACTCCGCCTTGCGATGCCACTCCGCAGCCTGCTGCTCGTGCTCGGCCTTCTTCTTTTCGAGAAGATGCTGATCCGCAATCGCAATCGCCACCTGTGTCTTCACCTGCATAAGCTGGTTCTCCATATCCAGGACAACCTGTTTCAACATCCGCTCCGGATCCTCGGCCTTCTCAACAAGGTCATTCAGATTCGCCCTTAGCAGCGTGCTCACCCTATCCAATAACGACATATCAAACCTCCTCCTCGCTCCTTGTGAAACTCAGTCTCGCCATTTCTGTCCAAGTCGACGCGCTACTTCGCAGTTGCCTTTGCCGCTCCAGCTTTGGGAGCCGGCTTCGCCACCGGTTTCGACTGGGCTGGCTTGCTCGCAGGCACAATGTCAGCCATCTCTTTCATCATTTCCCGCGTCATCGCCTGGCTTCTTTGGCCCACCTTCCCCATCACCATCGGCATGTACTCCTGCGCGATCACGGGCTGCGCGTCCAGCAAATGCTGTCCAGCCGGCGAACCGTAGAACGTGATCAGCCCCTCGACATCGTCCTTACTTAAATGCCTCTGGTAGATCCCGGTCATGTCCGTCAGCATCTCGTCCGCGGGATACAGATCCATCGCCTTTGCAACGTACTTGTTCATAATGGCCTGCATCTTCTCTCGTTGCTCCTGCGTCGGCCTCGATCCCGCCGGCATGCCTTCCTCTGTCTGCTTCATCGCCGCCTGAATCTGTTGCTGCACCATCGCTGGAACCATCGTCTTCATCGACTGCATCTGCTGCTTGATCCGCATCCCGTCAAACAGCTTTGCCAGCTGATCGGGCGTCGCCTGATTCTCCGGCGCAATCACAGCAGCCGGCTTCTCCTGCTGCATCTTTCCGTCTGCCCCAACCGCAATCGCCTGTGAGCTGCCAACCGCTGTCGTCAAGGACAAAAGCCCAAGCACCGCCAGTTCTAAAATCTTTCTCCCATTCATTCCATCCTCCAATCTTTCAAGACCGGGTGCCCCAGGTCTCCTTCTTTTGGAGACCTGAGGAACATCCAGGTCAGCACCTCAGTGCTGCTGCGCCGCGTCACCGTTCGTCTTCGGCTTGTCCTTGATCGCCTGTACGCTCGACATCAACTGCTTGATGTCCATCCCGCTCAGCGCCTCAAACAAAGCCGGCACTTGTGCCGCGATCTTCGTCATGTCGCCGGTAATCTTGTTCACCCCGGCGGCTCCGTCGTTCCCAGTCGAGACGATGGTGATCTTGTCCACCTTCGCCAGCGGCTCAGCCATGGCACGAACAACATCGGCCATGTTCGTAAGCAGCTTGTCGACGACCGCGGCCTGGTTCCACTCCTGGTAAGCCTCGGCTTTCACGTTCATCGCCTTCGCTTCCGCCTCGCCTTTCTGGAAGATGATGGACGCTTCCGCTTCACCCTGAGTGCGTATAGCGGCTGCGCGGCCCTCAGCTTCGGCGGTCAGGCGGCTCTTTTCGGCGGCTGCCAGCGTCTCGATGCGCTGCTTATTGATCTCGGCTTCCTTCAGGATGGTCGCGATCAATTCTTTCTCGTGGCGCGCGATCTCGGCCTCTTGCACCTTGATCTGGCCCTCCTTCTCCACCTGCTGCACCTTCACCTGCTCAGCCGTCACCTGCTGCTGCATGATGTTCGTCTGGATCTCGTACGCCTTATCGGCCTGCGCCTGTTGTCTGCGGCTCTGCTCGGCAAATTGCGCCTTCTTGATTTCAAGGTCGCGCTGGGCCTCTGCCTGCCGCGCCTGCGACGCTGTTTCGGCAATCACACGCTCCTGATCGGCCTGGGCCTTTGCTACAGCCGACTCCCGCAGTGCCGTGGCACGCTTGATAGCCGTGTCACGTTCGGCATCGGCTGTGGCCATCTCCGCGTCTCTCTTGATGCGCGCCACATCCGGTTTACCCATGTTGGCGATGTACTCGTTCTTGTCCCGAACCTCCTTGATCGTGAACGAAATCACCTCGAGCCCCATCTTGCTCATGTCTTCCGCGCAGGTCGCGCGCATCCGCTCGCCCACCATTTCGGGCTCTTTCACAATCTGCTCAACCGTCAACTGCCCGATAATCCCGCGCAGATGGCCTTCCATTACTAGCCGGATCAGGCCTTCACGCTGCGGCGGAGTCTTCGTCAAAAACTGCTCGGCGGCTGTCAGGATCGATGCCTGGTCGCTACGCACCTTGATTTGCGCAACTGCCTCCACCGTCACCGCCACACCCTGCTTCGTGTAGAGATCCTGCTGCGGAGCAACGTCAAAGCTCATCAGTTCAAGGCTCAGCTCGCGGCAGTTCTCCACCATCGGGAAAATGACCGTGCCATGCCCCTTGATCACCCGAGGTCCGCGAAATCCGTACACAACCAAAGCTTCATTAGGGCCCGCCTTGCGATACATCCTGGCCAAAATGCCCATCAGGAAGATCAGCGCTAACACTCCCAGACCGACAAAGAGAATCATTTCATTCGTCATTCGATCCCAGTCCTTTCAACTGGGGTTGAATTTGGTTGATGGTTGAACCGCAGTGCACAGTGCATGTGGATCATTCGCAACCTTGTTGTTGCGCATCAGTTCGACTGCCGACCACTGATCCCTGACCACTGATCACTGTTTCGCCTTATGCCTGTTTCTTGGAAACAACTTCGCCAGCAATCCCAGCAGAAAAATCCCTACCAGGACTCCCATCTCTGTAATTAGCGCGGTTGAATTGCTCATACCTCCGGTCCTTCGGCCGGGCACAACTTGTTGCAAGGTAGTCCGCAGCTCGATGCTGTCTGTTACTCCCTGGTCTCTTGTTTGTTCGTTCCCACGCTTGCGAGTGGAAGATCTTCCCACCGCCTTACGTACGCGATCCCTTTCTCATAACGGATCACGTACACTTCTTCATCTTTCGCCAGCGCCTCGCTATCTTCCGAACGCGCAATCGCCGAGCGCGTCGCTCCGAGTTGCTGATACACAATCTCTCCCGTTCCACCGTTGCGAATCGGAGACGACACGCGCCCCACCACACCCACCACATCCGTCTCGAACGCAGTCAGTTCGCGTTCATGCGGCATCAGCACCTTGGTCAGAAACATGAAGATGATTGCTCCACCCGCAAGCCCGCAGATCGCCGCCAGCACCACCACCACGCCGGCGATAAAGCTTCCGTACTTCGTCAACAGGTATCCGGCTGCCCCAAACCAGCACAGGAAGATCATGATCGAGAAAGCATTCCACCACGGAACTTCCGGACCGGCACTGACTGGTGTACTCGCCGCGCCATTCATGCCGGCGGCGTGCACCGAGCCAGCACCATGAGGGATGTGCATATGAGGGACATGCCCCGCATGAGGCACGTGTACATGCGGCAGGTGCGCATGCCCTCCAAAGTGCCCCATGCCCCCAAGGAGAGAAACAAAGCTCAACATCAGCCCCGCAAGAAAGCAAACTAGATAAAACGTCTCCCAGTTCATACGCCTTGCCCTCAATTCACAGCCGTTTACGACCTCTGACTCTGCGGCCCTCGAAGTCCCTGGTCCCTAGTCCCTGGTGCCGGTCTTCTTTTTTCCCTCGATCCCTTGGCCCCTCGTCCCCTGTTTCATCAGCACTTCCATCAACCTCGGCGCCAGTCCCGGCGTCTCCAGAATCGCTTCCAGCAAAAGCAGGCATTCCCGCGTGTGTTCATGCCGCGCGATGGTCAGTAGCGCACTTTTCAACTCCGGATCGCGCCGAAACCGCTCCGCTCCCGAAACCAGCCAGAGATCAAGCTTGTCTTCAAGGTTCCGAACCTCGCTAATCAACTCCGGGTGATAGCCCTCGGGATCGTCCACCAGATACCCGGGGTGAACCTTGAAGAATTGCGCCAGCGTCTGCCGCGTCGTGTTCGTCAAGTGTGGCCTTGCCCCGCTCTCGATCTGCGACAGGTAGCTCTGACTGATCTTCGATCCTGTCTCGGCCTCAATCGATCTCGTCAGCTCCAATTGGCTCATCGCGCGGTTAAGGCCTCGTAAACTGCCCTCCACCTCACGCAGGTACCTGATCTTTTCTCCCAGCTTCATCCCGTTTCCGTCCGCGATTTATTCAATCGCAAATTGCAATAATAATATCGCAATATGTAATATTAATCAACGGAAATCGTGTGCACCTGTATCGAGAGCTGCAAACACCAGATTCGAAGTCACAAAGGTGGCTGGCAGAGCCTTGCAGGTTATTAGCCTTTATCGGCTCACAATAGAAGTCAGCGCGATGGCTCTAAGGAAAGGGATAACCACAAATCAACCAACGCTAAACCCATTGTTTTCTATTACAGAGTGGCTAAGTCCCGTGCCATCTATTAAGTAGCAAAACTACAGGTGGGAGAGGAAATTTGCAGCGTCGCATCGTGCCATCGAAGGGGCGTAACTTCTTTGTTTTGTAATACGGAGCGCTAAGTCTCGCATTTTCTATTAGGTAGGAAATTTCGAAGGCTGATGCGGCAGCCGGTTCCGAAAACAACGGGGCTTTGGACGCTTAAGGCTTGGCGCAACGAAGTCGCTTCTTCGATTGGAGTGATTGCTAAGTTCTGCAAAAAGTATCACATGTGAGAATCGACTGTGAATTGCGGGAAGTGGAGGTCCAGGGAAATATCGGAATAGGACCTGGCGACGAGCGCTCTAAGCCGTTTGTTCTCTATTACGAAGCTGCTAAGTCCCGCGTTATCTATTAAGTAGCGAAAAACGAGCGAGAAATTCAAATCTATCCGCCTCGGCGCCGCACGCAAAATCTTAGGCAGAACACATCCGCTCAATGTAAGTCGTTTGTTTTCTATTACCGAAATGCTAAGTCTCTCCTTATCTATTAAGTAGAAAAAACTAATGTGAAGAATATTCGGCCGAAAGGCCCAACCACTCATAAATACGAATACCCTCCGGCCCTGGCCGGAGGGTATTCCACGCAACGGCAAGCCTGGCTATGCGGTGACAGTTCGCGTCGGCTTATGCCCGACGAACCCATAGTAGGCAATAAACAGGTAACAGATCAGCGGGATGAAGAACGAGTGCTGGATGCCCAGTTTGTCAGCTGCTGCGCCCAGCAGGAGCGGAACAATTGCACCACCCACTACTGCCGTCATGATCAGTCCGGATCCCTTGCTCGTCATTGGTCCAAGTCCGGCGATGCCCAGCGCGAAGATGTTTGGGAACATGATCGAGTTGAAGAACCCGCAAAGTACCATGCTCCAGATCGCCACCTGCCCGCTCGTCATCATCGAGACCAGGATCATCAGCGAAGCCAGGCTCCCAAAAATCCCCAGCAGTTTGCCCGACTTGATCTTCGTCAGCATCCACGAGCCAAGCAGACGGCCGACCAATGCGCCGCCCCAATACAGCGACACCAGGAACGAAGCAGTCTTCGCGCTATCGATGCCTTGGGTCTTGAAGTAGTTCACTGCGATCGATGCCAGCCCGACCTCCACGCCCACGTACAGGAAGATGCCGACTGCCCCGAGAACCGTATGTCGATATCCCCAGATACTGCGACTCAGAATCGGATCTCCTGCTTTGGCGGGCCGGAATTCCTGCGTCTGCGCGATGTGAGGCAGATGCATGAACATCACAGCAAACCCGAGAATCAACAAACCAGCTGCGATTGCTATATAAGGTCCACGCACCGTGTTCGCCACAGCAGCCTTCGTCGCATTGTCGCCAAGATCGGTCAATATATAAGCCCCGGCAACGAGAGGTGCAATGGTTCCACCCAGCGAGTTCAGAGCCTGTGCCAGCGTCAAGCGGACTGGAGCGCTGTGCTCAGGTCCAAGGATTGCAACGTAAGGATTCGCGGCCGTCTGCAGCGCAGTTACACCAGCGCCCACAATGAATACGGCAGTAAGGAAAAGAGGGAAGCTGACCATCTTTGCCGCCGGAACAAACAATATGCAACCAACGACCTGTATAAACAGCGAGACCACCATCGTCCGCTTGTAACCGATTGTCTCGATAAGCTTCGAAGTCGGCGACGAGAACACGAAGTAGGCAAGGAAGAACGCAGACTCGGCCAGCATTGCCCATGCGTACGGAAGTGTGAAGATGTTCCGCAGGTGCGGCACCAGTGCCATGTTCAAGTTGGTGATGAACCCAAAGATAAAGAACAGCACAGCGACTGTGATGAATGGCCCAGTGTAGTTCGGCGTCGTTGCAGCCGTTGCCGGCGTCGATCGAGTTGCCATACGTTGTTTGCTCCCTTGCTTCCTGAAAATTAGCCCGGTAAGGGCAGTCTTATGCGCCTTCTGCGTTCCATGCGCTTACTTGGAAACCAGCTTGTTTTCGCTGGCATTGCTGGCAACATGCCGCTCTCGGCAAATTGCTGCACACAACACTATACGGAATACCCCGGATTGGGGAAGTGATGGAAAGAAGCTGACCAAAAACGTTTTTGCAGCATACGTTTTCTTTGCGGCTAGCCCCACTCACCCCGTGCTTACCGGCACGATACGATGAGAACGACATTCGGTTGGGCCTCCAGGCCTCCGCTCGGAATAGAAGATGAAGAAGGCCCTCAGAAACCTACTCTCGCGTCCTTTGTTGCGGCCCGTTGCCATGCAGCTGCTCAAGCTTTGTCACGCCACCATGAACTACGGAGGCGGGCAGACAGTCAACGAGAGCGGCGAACTTGCAGCCTTGAGGTTTGTACAGGCCTTGGTTCCGGCTAACTCTGAATCCCCATTCATCCTCTTCGACGTCGGCGCGAACGACGGCGGCTATCTCCAGAGCGCCTTGCCAATCCTCGGTCCAAATGTTCGAACCTGGTCATTCGAGCCGCAATCAGCCTGTTTTCAACTCCTCAGCCAGCAATTCGCCAACGATCGACGCGTCGTGCTGAGAAATCTCGCTCTGAGCGACCGGCAGGAGACAAAGACAATCTTTTCTGACGCTCCCGGTGATACGTCTGCGAGCTTTCATCGCCAAGCATGCGGCCCGGCACAGTTTGAAACCGTGCCGGGGACCACCTTGGACGAGATCTGCCAAACCGAATCGATTGATCGCATCCACTTTCTCAAGATCGACACCGAGGGCCATGAAATGGAGGTTCTTCGCGGTGCGGCGGGTATGTTGCAGCAGGGCTTAATCCACGCGATCCAATTCGAGTTCGGCGATACTTTCCTGAACACCGATCACCACTTTGTCGACCTATGGCGTCTCCTGTCTCCGGACTTCCGCATCTATCGCATCCTTCGCCGTGGACTCCACGAGATAATGCGTTACTCTTCCGACCTGGAGATCTACAAGATCGCAAATTTCCTTTGCATTCGAAAATAGTCTTTCTCCGCCGCGACACTCGGATTTGAGCTCTGAAATCCCTCTGAAAATGTCTTATCCTCAAGAAAGCGCAAGGAGTCGCCGTGGCAACCAGCACCTTGAACAGCGCCAAATTGAAGAAAGTTCTCGCTGCCCTCGAGGCCAACTGGCAGGCCGAAATGGAGGGCTACCACACCTACAACGCCCTCGCCGACCGTGACACCGATCCCCTCCGTGCCCAGGTTCTGCGCCATCTGGCTTCCGCGGAGTGGGAGCACGCGGCTCTCTGGAAGGGCCGGATGATCGAACTCGGCGGCTCCGAACCAACCTACAAAGGTTCTCCTGGTGGCGAGGCTGATTCGCTTGCCAATCGCGCCGGTGGCGTTCGAATGGCCCTTCGCCGCCTTGAGATCGAAGAGAGCCGCCACATCGCCAACTACGGTCGGCAACTCAAAGAACTCGGTGACGAAGGTTCAATAGCAATTCTCGATCACGTCATCGAGGACGAGAAAGAGCACCACCGCGAACTCGGCTCCCTGCTTCGCGGACACTACCAAGCCCCGGCTGGTGCTCCGAAAGTCGATCCCAAGGCCGTACTGGACGAACTGCTGGCAAAACGGAATCAGGGCCGCAAGCAGCCTGGCGCATGGATTGGCGATGCAATCTATGGCGTCAACGATGGCCTTGGCGCCATCTTCGGCATCGTCTCCGGTGTTTCGGGTGCGACCGCCGGCGATAGCAAATATGTTCTGCTTGCCGGCCTCTCTGGCATGATCGCCTCCGCTCTTTCCATGGGGTCCGGCGCTTATCTGGCAGCCAAGAGCGAGCGTGAAATATATCATGCCGAAATCGCCCGCGAGCGCGAAGCGATCCAGATGAACGGGCCCGAGGCGCGGGAACTGCTCTCGCTTTATTACCAGGTCAAGGGCCTTCCTGAAGCCGACGCCGATCACATGGTCAACCACATATCCAGCGACCCGGAGCAGATGCTGCGCGCCTTGGCAAGCGAGCGGCTCGGCACATCAGAAGAGGCGCTCTCAAATCCCGTGGTCTCCGCCACCTCCGGAGCCATCTCCACTGCAATCGGCGCGATGATCCCCATCATTCCCTTCTTCTTCATGCAGGGCCTTCCCGCTGTTATTGCAGCTGCAATCGTATCTCTCATTGCGCACTTCGCCGTTGGTGCGGCGAAGAGCCTTATCACAATTCGCCCATGGTGGTCGTCGGGTCTGGAGATGACAGTCGTAGGCGCGGTCGAAGGGGCTGTCACTTACGGAATCGGCATTCTTCTTGGCAAGGGCGGAATGTAGTGGGAGGATTCATCCCTCTCGGCGATGCGTCACGGCCGCTCCGCCGTTTCCCATTAGCCACCATTGCCATCATCGTTCTGAACGCATACGTCTTCCTGAAAGAACTCGCGTATGGAGATCGATTCGTCTGGGTCTGGTCTGTGGTGCCGATCCGGATCGTACACGGATACAGCTGGATCACGATTCTTACATCCATGTTCATGCATGCCGGCTGGATGCACATCATCGGCAACATGCTTTACCTGTGGGCCTTTGGTCGCGAGATCGAAGACGCGATGGGCACCGGTCGCTTCATCTTCTTCTACCTGATCGGAGGCACGGTGGCCATGATCTGCCAGATTCTGGGTGATCCGTTTGCTCGCGTGCCTTGCCTTGGCGCGAGCGGAGCGATTGCCGCTGTTATGGGGGCATTTCTCATCACCTATCCCCGCGACCGGATTCGAACCGTGGTCTTTTTCCTGATCCTGGTTCGGATCACGTATATCCCCGCAGCATTGTTGATTGGCTTCTGGTTCCTCATGCAAGTGTTCAACATCGGCAGTGTCGCAACGGTTCACACCGGCGGGGTAGCCTACCTCGCCCACATCGGCGGCTTTCTTTTCGGCGTGGCCACCGCGCGTCTTCTCGTGAGGACCAGCCCGGCCGTCTCCTACTTCCGCTAGCCGATCGGGCCAAAGTTCTCGCTAGCGGGAAGCGACAGCTGTTTCCTTCTCGGAGATTAGCTCTCTGGCCGCATTTCGCCCTGTTCGAATGCAATCAGGGATCCCGATACCGTCATAAGCATTTCCCGCCAGGCGGAGACCCGGCAATGCAGAGACGCGCTCCTTGATCCGCTTCATTCGTTCCTGATGTCCAACTGCGTACTGGGCCATCGCCCGCTTCCAACGAGAAACTTGTGTGGCCTCGGTCGGAATGTGCGGCCCGAGGATGCGCGCGCCCAGAATCTCGCTGAGTTCACGCCGCACTGTGGCAATCAATACGTCGTCCGTCTGGTCGAGCAGAGATTCGTTCTTGGCGCCGCCCAGAAACGCTCGAAGAACCGCCTTGCCTGTTGGTGTGCGGCCAATGAACTTGCGATGTACGAAGGTGCACGCAAGCATCGCCCGCCCTTCTACCGCCGGCACGAGGAACCCGAATCCATCAGGCAGTGGGCCGATCTGGGACTCATCGAACACGAGGTTCACCGTAACGGATGACGAGTAAGGAATTGCACTCAGCTCGTCCCCTAAAGCAGCGTCCGTTTGCGCCAGCAGCCCTCCGGCAACGAAAGCCTGCGAAGCCAGGATTACCGCATCATAGATTTCACTCGTGTCGCGTGAGCGCAGACCCCATCCGTCTGCCTTCCGATCGAGTCCGTCAATGGGAGTAGACTTCCTCACCCATTCGGGATTCAGGCGCGCTTCGAGCGCATCTACGAGCTGTTGCAACCCGCCTTTCAAAGTGGTGAAGATTGATCGGGCACCGGTGGGCCTCGCACCTTGTTTGCCGGCTCCGCTCTTTCCCGCCGCCCTCGATGCTGCCATCTTCGCTCTCATCTGTTTGTGCGCCGCGAGCATGCCGCGAGTCAATGAGCCATATTGGGATTCCATCTCTACAAGCTTGGGCAAAACTGTCCGCGCGCTCAGCTGGGTGGCATCACCACCGTAGATGCCGGATAACAGGGGATCGGCAAGCCGGTCTACTGCCTCCCGGCCGAAGTGCCGCTCAACCAGGGCCGCCACAGATTCATCTTGTCCGCTCGGTCTTGGCGGGTGAAGTAACTCCAGCGCCATCTTCATCTTCGTTGCTGGACTGAAGAGCGTCGTGAGTGCGGTCGGGACAAGTTTCGTAGGTATGAGAAACATCAGGCCATCGGGGAGGGGGACCAGGCGGTTCTTTACAACGATGTATGTCTTGCGATTGGCATCATTGGATGGTGTGAGCTGGTCCGCAAGGCCCAGTTCGTGGCATAACTCAGCGCCAGCCGGCTTCTCGCTCAGAAAGGAATCCGGTCCGCGCTCCAAAACGATGCCGTCAGCGGATTCCGAAGCTATCGACCCTCCCAGCCGCTCACGCGACTCAAACAGCGTGTACCTGACATCCGCACCTGCCGTCCTTGCCTTTTCCAGCTCAAAAGCAGCAGCAAGCCCTGCAATGCCGCCTCCGATGATTGCGACTCGCATTCCCGACCTCAATCCCTTGATAACACAGCAGACGCGCTTGGACTTCAACCTAAAACACCACTGCGTTGTCTACAGGATCATTCCAGCAATGTGTTCGGCATGTGATTTATGTCACTTCGAGATTGTGATGCCGCCCAGATAATTCGAGTGCTGGATGCTCGGCTGGCGAGGCGGAACTTTGTCCCTTAACTCGCCCGAATTCAACTTCGCTGTTCCCCTTTTTCCTTCGCACCAGGAGTTCAGATGACACCAGAATTGATTCACCGGCTTCACTTTGCGTTCACCATTACATTCCACTATCTCTTTCCCCAACTCACGATGGGTCTCGGCCTTCTCATCGTGGTGCTGAAGACGGTAGCGCTGCGCAAGGGGAGTGAGGAGTGGGATCGTGCAGCGCGGTTCTGGGCCCGTATTTTCGGGATCAATTTCGTTTTTGGTGTGGTCACGGGCATACCGATGGAATTCGAGTTCGGAACGAATTGGGCCCGATTTTCGCAGCTCTCCGGTGGCGTTATTGGTCAGCCTCTGGCGATGGAAGGAGTGTTCAGCTTCTTCCTTGAGTCGGCTTTTCTTGGACTGTTCCTTTACGGCGAAAAGCGTATCTCCAAACGCATGCACTGGTTCTCAGCGGTGATGGTGTGGCTCGGGTCCTGGATCTCCGGATTCTTCATCATCGTTACGGATGCGTGGATGCAGCATCCTGTAGCGTACAACCGCTTGCCCAATGGTCAGTTCGAAGTGGTGAGCTTCTGGCAGCTTCTCCTGAATCCGTGGGGGCTGCTCCAGTACATGCACAACATGACCGGCGCTGTGGTTACCGGGTCTTTTGTGATGGCTGCGGTGGGAGCGTTCTATTTGCTCGACAGCAAGAACGAGGAGTATGGTCGCATCTTCACCCGCGTTGGTGTGATCGCGGGATTGAGTTCGACAATCCTCATTATTTTCCCGACGGGCGATCTTCATGGCAAATACGTCGCGAAGCATCAGCCGGCTGCCATCGCCGGAATGGAAGGACTCTTCAAGACCGAAACTGGCGCGGGCATTGTGCTGATCGGCCAGCCGAACGAAGAAACTGGCGAGATCGACAACCCGCTAGTCGTGAACAATGTTCTCAGCTTTCTGATCTACGGAACGACTAAGGCTGAAGTCACGGGGCTAGATCGCATTCCCCGCGATCAGTGGCCCTCGGCTCTGCCCTTGCTCTATTACTCCTACCACATCATGGCGGGGCTCGGAACGTACTTCGTGACGCTGATGTTTGCGGCCGCATTCTTGCTGTGGCGGAGGAGGCTATACAGGTCCCGCTGGGTGCTTTGGCTGCTACTGATCAGTTTTCCATTTCCATACATTGCTAATACTGCAGGGTGGATGACGGCCGAAATTGGCAGACAGCCGTGGCTGATCTATGGCCTGATGCGGACCAGCGAGGGCTATTCACACGTCGTCTCATCGGGCAACGGATTGTTTACGCTGATCGGATTTATGGGCCTCTATGCTCTGCTTGGGCTGCTGTTCACGGTTCTTGTGTACAGAGAGATAAGCCGGGGGCCAGAGGCGAGAATTTCCGACTTGCACGCGGCGATAGCTGACTGACGCAAGATCGAACCGAACAACTAAGGGGTTTGCATCATGATGGGATTCATCTGGTTTTGGCTCGTTGCGGTGATGATTGTCGGGTATGTGGTGCTTGACGGTTTTGACCTTGGGGTGGGGATTCTTCATCTGTTTCTTCCGCGAACCGAAGGAGAGAAGCGGGCGAGCCTCCATTCGATAGGGCCGGTGTGGGATGGCAACGAGGTCTGGCTGCTTGCCGGTGGTGGAACTCTCTATTTCGCTTTTCCGCTGCTGTACGCATCGGCCTTCTCTGGATTCTATCTACCCCTGATGATCGTTCTTTGGTTGCTGGTCTTGCGCGGCGTCACGCTTGAGCTTCGCAATCACGTCGATATGGGAGTGTGGCTGTCGCTGCTTGATGGTGTGTTCGGACTGTCGAGCGCGCTACTTGCGATCTTCTATGGAGCCGCTTTGGCAAATGTGCTGCGGGGCGTGCCTCTGCAGACCGATGGTTACTTTTTCCTGCCGTTGTGGACCAATTTCCAGCCGGGTGTTCACCCGGGCATTCTCGACTGGTACACAATTATCGGCGGTCTGGTTGCCCTTGTTGCTCTGACTCTGCATGGAGCGCTCTGGCTGACCATCAAGGTGTCAGCAGATCTTGAAGAGCGCGCCCGCAAGCTGATTGGTCCGCTGCTGCTTGTGCTGATTTTGCTGACGTTCGTTAGTTTGATAGGAACGATCGTGGTGAGGCCAGCGAGTCTCGACAACTATTATCGCTATCCAATCACGTTTGTTGTCCCAGTAGGCGTGCTGGCCGCGCTGGCGAGTCTGTGGTGGTTCAATCGCAACCGGCACCCGGTAAAGGCGTTTCTTTCGTCCAGTTTCTACCTCTTCTTTATGCTGGCGGGAGCTTGCTGGGGCGTCTACCCGACGCTGCTACCTGCTACAACGGGCGCGGATCGCGACATCACGTTGAGCCGAGCCATTTCAGGTCCGCACACGCTTTCTGTGGGGCTTGCCTGGTGGCTGTTTGGCATGACGCTGGCAGTGGCATATGTGGTGTTTGTGTACAGCCGGTTCAAAGGCAAGGCTGATGCAGATACTGCAGCACATTGAGACCAACTCTGTATGAACAGCGATCGTCTTTTCGAAGCATCAGTCTCGTGAACTCGACATCTCGTCCCGATAACTGTCCGGGCGGTCCCGAATTGCTTGCAACAGGATTGCTGCTGCTCTAGCCTCAAGCCGACTTACATTGGGAGGCGAGATGAAGGCAACGATTCTGGGGCTGGTTTGCATGGTGAGCGGCTTGGGCGCGAATGCTCTGATTGCGGGGGCACAGGCTCCACAAGCTACAACGGACACGACTGCACCGAGCTACGACATGAAGGCGCAGGCACTCCTCGACCTGCAGGGAGTGAATAAGAAATGCGTCGATCTCCTCCAGGCTATACCGACCGACAAGCTAACCTGGCGTCCGTCCGCGGATTCACGATCCTTTGCTGAGGTGTTTCTACATGTTGCGGGTGAACGCTATGGGATCCTCAGCATGATGGGTGCGACTCCGCCGGCGGGCTTCAAGGCTAAGGAGTTCGAGAAGTCGACGACGGACAAAGATCGGATCGTCGAGGACCTGAATCAGTCGTGGGAATTCGCGGATAAAGCGATCAATGGCATGAGCAACGCTGATTTTGCGAAGTTGCTCCCCAAGCTCGGTCCTCAGGCAAACGAAGGCGATGTGATTTACATCCTCGTGGCGGATGCTCATGAGCATCTTGGCCAGCTAATCGCCTACGCACGGCAGAATGGGATCGTGCCGCCCTGGACTGTCGCGATGCAGAAAAAGAAGGCGGCTGCGGGTACCAAGTAGAACAGATTGCCTGTGAACAAAAGAGAAGGCCGGTTACGCGGATTCGCGAGCCGGCCTTTTCATTGTGACTCTTCGTTATTGCATGCTCGAGGTTTGACTCTTTTTGCGCGGGGCTTCGAATTCGTCACCCGGGTGCCACCCAATCGAGTGGGATTGAGCGCTGGCTAGCCATCCGAGGACGAAGCCGAAGCGGGCGAGTTTTGCGTTGCCCCGGAAATCCCAGCTCTCCTGGAATTCGTCGGAGGGCTGGTGATAGTGATGCGCAACATAATCTTCGAATTGGGCTTTGCCCCAGGCTTCGTCGTGACCTTCAAAGAGTGTGCCGGGATCGATGGAGAACGCGGGGATGCCCACGCGAGCGAGAGAGAAGTGGTCGGAGCGGTAGTAGTGTCCGGCGGAAGGCTGCGAGTCGGGCTGGACCTTTAGGTCAAAGTCTTTCGCGATCGCTTGCACTGTCGGCCAGAAATCGATTCGTTCTGCGCCGCCGAGAGTGACAGAGTGCGGGATACCGAGGGGCAGGAGCATGTCGAAGTTTAGATCGAGGGTTATGTCGCGGGCAGGAACTGGTGGATGTTCGCCGAGGTACTGCGAACCGAGAAGGCCCTGTTCTTCGGCCGTGACTGCGGCGAAGAAGACAGAGTGAGGCGGACGCTCAGTGGAGTGAGCGTAGGCGCGGGCGAGTTCAAGGAGGATGCCGCAACCGGTTCCGTTATCGGCGGCGCCGTTGTAGATGCCATCGCCTTTAGCGTCGGGATCAATGCCCAGATGATCGTAGTGGGCGGTGTAGAGGACGGCGTTTTCAGAGCCTGCGGAGGCACCGGGAACTCTGGCCACAACATTGGTCGAGTTGTACTTTCTCACACGGCTCTCAACGTGAGCCTTGAGCCGGACGTTTAACTGCTGCGGGTGAAAGCCTGGTTTGCCTGCGCGGTCGATGGCCTGATCGAGGTCGCCGAGGCCGGCCAGGGTGAACAGTTGCTGAGCTACGTCGTGTTGTATCCAGGCGGCGGCGCGAAGGGTGTTGAGCGGGTCGTCTGCCAGATAGCTCTTCTCGATGGCCTGCGAGTTCTGAACGACCTGCCAGCCGTAGCTGGCCAGATCAGTTCGGTGAATGATGAGAACGCCAATGGCACCGCGGCGGGCGGCTTCTTCGTACTTGTAGGTCCAGCGTCCGTAGTAGGTGAGAGCCTTAGCGTTGAAGAACTTTTCGTTCTCGGATGGCGGTTCGTTGACGATGACGAGGGCGATCTTGCCGTGGAGGTCGATGTCTTTGCCATCGGGTCCCGCATAGTCGTTCCATTTGTATTCCGGTGCATGAATGCCGTACCCGACAAAGACGATCGGGGCGTCGATCTCTGCGGTGGGTTGGCCAGTCTGGTCTTTGGAGACGATCTGCGATCCGTAGGTCAGGTCGACTGGCTTGCCAGCAACTGAGACGAAAGAGAACTTCGTTTTGTCTTCGATGGTGTGGACGGCAATGAGAGGCACTTGCTGGAAGAAGGAGTTATTTTCGCCGGCGGGCTGAAGACCTTCGAGAGCGAACTGCGTGGCGATGTATTCGGCGGCGAGCTTGTCACCACGCGTGCCAGGGCCGCGGCCTTCTAACAGATCCGAGGAGAGGAAGCGGACATGGGCGCGGATCTTCTGCGGGTCGATCGAGGCTGCGGCAGCGCGAGCTGCGGGAGGAAGGCCGGCGATGGCCGGCATCTTGGCGGAGTCTGTGGCTGACGGCTGGGCCACGGCGGCGTAAGGTGTTGCGAGGATTGCGGCGAGAAGGCAGGCGACTTTCAAGTGCTGCATGGAATCTCCGTGATGAATGCAGGAATCGGCGAAAGGTCAGAGTACTTGGAGGATGGCGGGTGCGGCAATCACAGGGTTAATCTTTCCCCATGCCCCGCCGTCGCAGGCACGCTCCGGAAACTCTCGCCCGCATGCGTCATGAGCTTCTGGGTTGGTACCACCTCAACAAGCGCAACCTCCCATGGCGTCAGACCGGCGATCCCTACGCCATCTGGGTCTCCGAGATTATGCTCCAGCAGACCCGGGTTGCCGCAGTCATCGAGCGCTACACCGTCTTCCTCCAGCGATTCCCGTCGATCCAATCGCTCGCCGAAGCCGATGAACAGGACGTCCTCGCGCTCTGGAGCGGACTCGGCTACTACCGGCGAGCTCGAATGCTCCACAAAGCCGCCAAGTCGGTTGTCTCAGACTACGAGGGAGTGATGCCCGCCAACTCCGAAGGCCTCCGCAAACTTCCCGGTATAGGCTCCTATACCGCGGCCGCCATCGCCAGCATCGCTCACAACGAGCCGGTCGCGGTTGTCGACGGCAACGTCGAGCGCGTTCTCAGCCGCATTCAAGGCTGGCACTCCCACGACTCCATCTCCGAAGCCGCCGTCCGTCGAAAAGTCGACGACTTCGCCGAGACCCTTGTCGATCCTCATCACCCTGGCGACTATAACCAGGCCATCATGGAACTCGGCGCCACCATCTGCACTCCGCGAAACCCTCAATGCCTAGTCTGTCCCTGGGCCGGGGAATGCCACACTCTTGGCGAGCACCGCACCCCCAAGCGTGCCCCCATGAGCAAGCGCGAAATCGCCTGCGCTTTGATCACCCGGGAAGTCGGGAGCGGAACCGAAGTCCTTCTGGAACAGCGACCGGCCACCAACACAGTCATGCCCGGCCTGTGGGAGCTCCCATCTATCCAACCCACACACATTCGAGGAGCCAGTCCGATAATCACCGTCCGGCACTCGATCATGCAGGTCAACTACACCGTCCAAGTTCACGCTATCCTCGCCAGCGACCTCCCGGAATCTTCTGCACTTCAGGTCTGGTTTCTGGCAGACCGCGCCGCTTCGATGCCCCTGACCGGTCTCGCCCGCAAGATCCTGACCAAGGCTCGACTAGTCCGCAAATCTGAAAACTCCAGGGGTGTGACAGAGAATATCTAGCCATCAACGCAGTCGGGTCCTCGCCGCTACCCCTCCCCCCTACTTTTTGCATTTAATAGATATGAAAGGGTTTATTTGTTTGTAATAGAAAACAAAGCAGTTAATTGAAGGCACGGAAGTCCGACCCCGAGCCCATCCTCTCGGAACATTTTCCCATCGTCCCTATTTTTCGCAATTAATAGATATCAAACAGTTTACAGCTTCATAATAGAAAACAAAGAAGTTACTGGCGCAGAAGGAGTAATCGACGAAGTCCCCCGCCCACTCTCGGCGCAAGTCACCTTCCTCCCCCCCCCTGCTTTTTTGCAATTAATAGATTTCAAACGAGTTACGGCTTCGTAATAGAAAACAAGGCACTTAGGCACCATGGAACCCTCGTGTGAACCTTCCCGTGTGAACAAATGCGGCGGCTCGTACCGGCAGACGAATTCTGTAACCGCCAGGTTCTGATTTCAGTCTAGTAATTTCCGAGAGTTGGACTGCAAAGATGGATCACTTTTTTGTTTAACCACAAGCCTAAGTGTCGGGTATCAGGTACCGTGATGTGATTCGATGCTATGGTACCCTCGCAAAAGGAGAGGGTTCTGTTGATGTCTTCAGGAAAGTCGCTGAGTGGCCGGATCTATATGGATGCAAACGCTACGACTCCGCTTTTGCCGGAGGTGGTGGAGGCGATGCGACCCTATTGGACGGAGCAGTTTGGAAACGCCTCTTCGATTCATCTGGACGGACAGCAGGCCAGGACGGCTATCGATCGCGCAAGGGAGACCCTGGCGGAGTTCTTCAACTGCCATGAAGCGGAGGTTGTGTTCAACTCGGGCGGCACGGAGGGGGACAACACGGCGCTCTTCGGGTTGCTGCATCCGGGCGATCACCTGATCACGACCTCGATTGAACACTCGGCGGTTCTGCAGGCGGCGAAGAAACTGGAGCGGTTTGGGGTCACGACCACTTATGTGGCCCCGCAGGCGAGTGGGTTGATTGAGCCGACGGATATCTTGCGGGCGATTCGGCCGGAGACGCGGCTGATCAGCGTGATGCTGGCGAACAACGAAACTGGGGTGCTGCAGCCGGTAGCGGAAATCGGGAAGATCGCCGCGGATACGGGTGTTTTCTTCCATATTGATGCGGTGCAGGGCGCGGGGAAGGTGAAGTTCGACGTGCGCCAGTGGGGGGCACACCTGGTTTCGATCAGCGGGCATAAGGTTCACGCGCCAAAAGGAGTGGGCGCGATGTTTGTGCGCAAGGGAACGCCGGTGGATTCGCTGATTGTGGGCGGAAGCCATGAGCGCCGGAGACGGGCCGGAACTGAGAATGTGCCTGGGATTGTGGCGCTGGGTAAGGCTGTGGAACTGGCGATGCACAGCATCGAAGACGGTACGATGGCGCGGCTGGCTGGACTGCGGGACAAACTCGAGGCGGGTGTTCTGGCGCTGCCGGCGACCGGGCTGAATGGAGCGCTGGCGGATGGAAAGCCTGCTTCCCGGGTCGCAAACACGACAAACATCTGGTTCGACAACCTGGAGGGCGAGGCGCTGGTGATTGCGCTGGACCTGAAGGGAATTGCGGTTTCGGGTGGGTCGGCGTGCCACTCAGGTGCGACGGAACCCAGCCATGTGCTGATGGCTATGGGATTGAATAAACACCGCGCGGGGGCTAGCCTGCGGTTCAGCCTGCTGAAGACCGTGACTGAGACCGAGATCGATCGGGTGCTCGAGGTTCTGCCGGAGGCAGTGCAGAATTTGCGGGCGTTGGCACCGGTGACGGCGGGGACGCTGGCATAGCGGAGCTAGCGGGGTTAGCGGCGCTTCGCGCCTGCTGCGGTGCTAGGAAAAACAGAGCGGAGCTAGCGTTCTTGGTGATCAGGAATCAGCAAAAGCAGATCCTTCGCTTACCACCCCCAAGCCGAAGAAGACGCTTGGGGCCCCTTGCGCTCAGGATGACGGCCTGATTTGGGTGAAAAGAGTCGAGACAGACAACTGGTTATGACGGAGAAGCGCACAATCGCGGTGGCCATGTCGGGAGGGGTGGATTCCTCTACGGTTGCGGCGATGCTCGCGCGGCTAGGGGATGGCAATCGGGTTGTGGGGCTGACGCTGCAGTTGTGGGATCAGACACGGCTGGCAGGGAAGCATGGAATTCCCGAGGCTCCGAAGGCGGGACGGTGCTGCTCGCTGGACGATGTGTATGACGCGCGCCGGGTGGCGGAGCACCTGGGGATTCCGTATTACGTGGTGAACCAGGAAGAGCGATTCGAGAAGGACGTGGTGCGTCCGTTTGTAAATGAGTACCTGGCGGGGCGCACGCCGATTCCATGTTCGCTGTGCAATAACCACCTGAAGTTTGATCAGCTGCTGAAAACTGCGCGGTCGATCGGGGCGGAGGCGATTGCGACGGGACACTACGCGGTGAATGAGTATGACGAGAAGCGCGGGCGATGGATCTTGAAGCGGCCGGCGGATCTGGCGAAGGATCAGACCTACTTTCTGTTCGGACTGACGCAAGAGCAATTGGCACATACGCTGTTTCCGCTAGGCAATCTGACGAAGCCGGAGGTACGCGAGGTGGCGCGGCAGAAGGGGTTGGCGCTGGCAGAGAAGCCGGACTCGCAGGAGATCTGCTTCATTCCCGGCGGAGACTACAAGCAGTTCCTGACGGCGTATCTGGAAGAGCAAGGCGAGGAGATGCCGGATACGGCGGGCGAACTGGTTGCGTCGAACGGCGAGGTGATCGGAAAGCACACGGGGATCTCGAGTTTCACTGTGGGACAGAGGAAGGGTTTGAATGTAGGTTCGCCATCGCCCCTGTACGTGTTGAATATCGATGCGACGAGTAACCGGGTGACGGTGGGAGCCGACGCGGAACTGGCAACCAGAGAGTTGCGAGCGAACCGGCTGAACTGGATCAGTATTGCGGAGCTGACTGGACCGATGCGAGTGAGGGCAAAGATCCGACACAGACATGAGCCAGCGTGGGCCTCGCTGGAGCCAACCGGGACGGATCAGGTGGTAGCCACGTTCGATGAGCCGCAGCGCGCGGTGACGCCGGGGCAGTCAGCTGTTTTTTACGACGGCGATGAGGTTGTGGGCGGCGGCTGGATCATCTGACTTTTTCCGCGAAAAAGTCAGGTTCGGGGCGAGAAGCCTGGCCGTTGAGGTGATCCAAACCACAGATGGGCCGGGTGGCAACAGGATTCGTGCCGGCCCTGGAATATTTTGCGACAATCTGGAAGACGAGAACGTCAGCTAACTAACGCCAGAAGTTCCTCTACCTGCATCTGTTATCGACCCCGCCATCACAGAAAAGAGAGTGGGCGAGTTGTAACATGGATGCTGCATTGTTTAACGATTCAGGACAGTTCTGAGTGGCTGCGGAGATGCAGCCAGCAAGCCGCTGGACAGCCATCACTCTGATTGGGTGGGTTGCGACCAAGGGACTCAGGATCTGCGACAGCGGCGATCGCCGCCGGCAAGGGGTTTTCATTTTGAGACGCATTTTCTCTCTACTTCCGATTTTGTTGTTTATGGCCCTGGCTGGATGCCAGAAGGATCAACCGAAGGCTGCGCAGGGTGGTGGTGGCGCGGGAATGCAGGCAATGCCAGTGAAGACGGTTGCTGTGTCGATGCAGCCGGTGGCGCAGAGCAGTGAGTACATGGCGACGGTGAAATCGCGGAGGTCAGCGACGATTCTGCCGCAGGTGAGCGGAATGCTGACATCGATCCTGGTGCACAGCGGCGAGCACGTGAAGGCAGGCCAGGTACTGATGACGATCGATCCGCGGCAGCAGCAAGCGAATGTGGCTTCGCAGACTGCAACCGAGCGGCAGAAGAAGGCAACGTACGACTACGACAATGTCGAGCTGGAGCGGCAGAAGAAGCTTTTTGCGGCGGGGGTGACCAGCAAGGAAGCGCTGGATCAGGCGCAACAGGCGTTTGACAATGCCAAGGCAGACTACGAAGCGTCGCGCGGGACACGCGAGATGCAGGAGCAGACGCTGGGGTACTACACGATCCGCGCGCCGTTCGATGGAGTGGTGGGGGACGTTCCGGTGCACGTGGGGGATTATGTGTCGCCGACGATGGGAACGAGCTCGATGGCGCTGACGACGGTGGACCAGGGCGGGGATCTGGAAGCGTACATCTACGTTCCAACGGAGCGGGCGAGCGAGGTTCATGCAGGGCTGGCGGTGGAGTTGTATGACACGTCAGGGAAGCTGCTGGAGAAGTCGAAGATCGATTTCGTTTCGCCACAGGTGGATCCAACGTTGCAGGGAATTCTGGCGAAGGCGCCGGTTCATCGGACGGCGGAGATCATGCGCAATGCGCAGCTGATCAAGGCGAAGGTCATCTGGAGCACGAAGCCAATGGTGGTGGTACCGGTGCTGGCGGTTACGCGGCAGGGCGGCCAGACGTTTGTGTTCGTTGCGAAGAAGCAGGCGAATGGACAGTACATCGCGACGCAGTCGCCAGTGAACCTGGGCGATGCGGTTGGGAATGCGTATTCGATCACGTCGGGCCTGAACGCGGGCGATGAGGTGGTGGTATCGAGCACGCAATTCCTGGTGAACGGGATGCCGGTTTCTCCGCTCCCGAGTTGAGCGGATCCCTTGCATAGAGTGGCTCGGGTAAGAGGGCGAGCCTGCGACGGGGACACAACGAAAGAGGGCTCATCTTGTTTGTAGATTTTTTTATTCATCGACCGGTATTTGCGACTGTCTGCGCCCTGCTGATTATTTTGTCGGGAGCGGTGTGCATCCCGAATCTTCCGATTGCGATGTATCCGACGTTGAATCCGCCGCAGGTGTCGGTGGCATGCAACTACGTCGGAGCGAATGCGGACACGGTGGAGAAGGCCGTCACGATTCCCCTCGAAGAGTCAATCAACGGAGTCGAGGGAATGCGGTACATGTCGTCCTCGAGCACGAACAACGGGACGAGCATGATCAACGTGACGTTCCAGACGGGGTACGACCTTGACATCGCCGCGGTGGACGTTCAAAACCGCGTGGCCAGCGTGACGGGCAGACTGCCTGCGGCAGTGAATTCCACGGGAATCTCGATCACTAAGGCGAACCGAAATTTCGTGTTCGGCGCAGGATTCTATACGCTCGACGGGCGGTATTCGAACGAGTTCATCTCGAACTACCTGGATGTTTACGTCAAGGATGCGTTGAAGCGTGTGCCGGGCGTGGGCGACGTGAACATATTCGGCGAACGCAAATATGCAATGCGCGTGTGGATTGATCCGCTGAAACTGGCGTCTTACGGGCTGACGGCGACGGACGTTATCAGCGCGCTTCAGGAACAGAACGTTGAGATTCCCGCGGGCCAGCTGGGGCAGCAGCCTGCAGATCAGAAGCAGGCGTATCAGATTCCTGTCCGCGTTGTGGGAAGGCTGACGAGTCCACAGCAATTCGAGAACATCATTCTGAAGAGCAACGCGAACGGGTTGATCCTGCTGAAGAACGTGGGACACGCAGAGGTGGGTGCGGAGGATTACAGTTCGGCGCTGGAATACAACGGGCATGTGGCGCAGGGTGTAGGCGTGGCGCAGTTGACGAGTGCGAATGCGCTGGATGTCGATCGCCAGGCGAAGGCTGTTCTAGAGAAGCTCTCGAAGAGCTTTCCGCCGGGACTGAAGTACGCGATTGCGTTTGATTCGACGACGGTGGTGGGCGAGTCGATTCATGAAGTGCTGGTGACGCTGGCCGAGGCGATCGGAATCGTCATCCTCGTGATCTTCCTGTTTTTGCTGGATTGGCGCGCGACGATTATTCCGGCGGTGACGATTCCGGTTTCGCTGATCGGGACTTTTGCGTTCATTCGAATATTTAATTTTTCGATCAACTCGCTAACGCTGTTTGGAATCACGCTGGCGACGGGGTTGGTGGTGGATGACGCCATTGTTGTGATCGAGAATGTGCAGCGGCATATTGCGATGGAGCACTCTGATCCGCACGAGGCGACGTCCCGCGCGATGGGTGAGGTGACGAGTGCGGTGATCGCTACGTCGCTGGTGCTGATTGCGGTGTTTGTGCCGGTGTCGTTCTTTCCGGGTACGACGGGAATTTTGTATAGGCAGTTTTCGCTGACGATTGCGTTTTCGATTGCCATTTCGGCGTTTAATGCGCTGACGCTGTCGCCGGCGTTGTCAGCGCTTTTTTTGCGCGGGGAAGAAGCGAGGCCGAAGCAGTTGGATTTTCTGCATATCAGGCCGGTTTCGAGGGCGTTTGCGGGATTCATTCACGGAGCGGATGCGTTTATCACCTGGCTGGCTAAAACGTACGCGAAGGTCATTCATGTCGGATTGCAATTGAGATACGTGCTGCTGCTGCTGTTCTTCGCGGGGCTTGGCGGCACGTATTGGATCTACAACTTCGTACCGACCGGGTTTATTCCGCAGGAAGATCAGAGCTTTTTGATGGGGATTGTGCAGGCGCCGCCGGGATCGTCGCTGGCGTATACGCAGGCCTTGGCGGATAAGGCGCAGGCGATTATCTATTCGAACAAGGATGTCCAAGGCGCGTTCTCTGTGATTGGTTTCAGTTTTGCCGGGAACGCTTCGAATGCGGGCATGATGTTCATCAGCACCAAGCCGGCAGCGGAACGGCGCGGGAAGGGGCACTCTGCGGCGGATATCGTCGCAGATCTCGCTCCGAAACTGGGCTCGCTGATGTTTCAGCCGGATGGAGGAATGGTGTTTGTCATTCAGCCTCCGGCGGTGAGCGGCGTGGGAAGCTACGGGGGATTCACGTTCATGCTGCAGGATACGGGCGTGAACACGTTGTCGGATCTGGACAGGATTGCGCACCAGATCGTGAACAAGGCGCGGACGCGCAAGGATCTGACGAATGTGCTGACTACGTATTCAGCGAATGATCCGCAGGTGCTGGTGACGATCGATCGCGAGAAGGCGAAGGCGATGGGGGTACCTCTGTCGCAGGTGACGACTGCGCTGGGCGTGTTCATGGGATCGCAGTATGTGAATGATTTCGATTTCAATAACCGGACGTATCGCGTGTATGCGCAGGCGGACCAGAAATATCGAATGACCGCGAAGGATCTGCACGCGTTTTATGTGCGGTCGAATTCGGGGCAGATGATCTCGCTGGATAATCTGGCCACAGTTGGGGAGAGCGCGGGACCGCCGGTGATTACGCACTATAACCTGTTTCGCGCGGTGGAGATCGATGGTTCGCCGGCGCCGGGAGTGAGCTCGAGCGAAGGTATTTCGAGCATGGAAGAGCTGGCGAAACAGAACATGATGCCAGGGATGCAGTATGAGTGGACGGGACTGACGCTGGATGAGATTGAGTCGAGCGGGCGCGCGCTGCTGATTTTCGGGCTGGGAATTCTGGTGGTGTATCTGACGCTGTCGGCGCAGTACGAGAGCTTCGCGCTGCCGTTCATTATTCTGCTGGCGGTGCCAATGGCGGTGCTGGGTGCGCTTGGGCTGGTGGCGCTGCGTGGATTATCGAACGATGTTTATTGCCAGATCGGACTGGTGATGCTGATTGGATTGTCGGCGAAGAACTCGATTCTGATTGTGGAGTTCGCGGAGCAGTTGAGGGCCAAGGGGCGGACGATTGCGGAGGCGGCGATCGAGGCGGCGGAGTTGAGACTTCGGCCGATTCTGATGACTTCGTTCGCGTTCATTCTTGGCGTGATGCCGCTCTATTTCGCAACGGGTGCGGGCGCGTTGGGACGGCGATCGGTGGGCACGACGATCGTGGGTGGGATGTTGCTGTCGACGGTGCTGAACCTGGTGTTTATCCCTGTGCTGTACGTGCTGTTGAGCCGGTTGCTAAGGCGTGGCGATGTGCACAGAGGCGAGCACGCGGAAGCACATTAATTGTGGATGCGGTGAGCAATGATGTGGTCTTTGATGCGGGCGTAGACTTCAGCGCTGACGATGCCGCGATCGAGAAGTTCATTCTTGCCGCGGTAAGGCCGAAAACGGATGATGCGCGCTGCCCAGGTGCGCGTCATTCCGGGAACCTTGATTAGCTGTTGCAGGGTTGCGGTGTTGATGTCGACCGGTTCTTCGAGGGGCGAGACCCGCGGTGGTTGCGATTGTGCCTGAAGAGGCGCGGCCCAATGTGAACCTGGAACACAACAGGCGAGCGCGAAGAATGCAAAGCTCAACCGGGCTAGGGCTGGAGTTCTCACTACATCGATTCTCTCGCTCCATGGGGCAATGGTAAACATGCATCTATGAGGGACAGAATCTTGTGGAGAGAAGCGGGTTCGTCCTGCACAATTAAGACATGGCAATCCCCCAAATTGCTTCCTCTGCGGGCCAAAAGCTGCGCAGCCGGGTATTTGGCAGTACGCGGCTGACCATACTGCTTTCGCTCATTGCCGTATTAGCGGCCTGTCTGATCCTGACGTGGGAGACGGGGGACGTGATGAGCAACCTTTCGTTCCTGAATCCCCGGAATAATCCAAACCGCACAAGCGGGAGCAAGAAGGCAATCGTCGACATTAAGCCGTGGCAAACGGCACAGGCTCTGGCGACCCTGGCGTACACGGCGGAGGAGAAGGAGTACGCGCAGGAAGCGGAGAGGCTTGCGGACCATGAGGTGGATCAGGCATTTGCCACGGCGTTGCGGCAAGCCACTCTGGATGCGCAGCATCTGAAGCTGAGCGGCGAGGCCCTGGCGCTATCGAAGAAGGTGGCGGAGCTTCAGCAGCTTGTTTCTCAAGACAAGGAACAGATCCAGACGGTCACGGAGGGTCTGAAAGCGCCGCCGCCCAAAGATGGGAAACCATCGGAATACGACGAGGGAGATCTGGAGGTAGCGAAGGCCCAACTGGCGCTCGATACCGATGAACTCGCGGACGTTCAGCAGGATTTCAATAAGGCATCCGGAGACCAGACATCGCAGATCCAGGCGGAACTAACCGCTCACGAAGCCGCGATGCGCGGATACGACAAGCAGGTGCGCGAAAGCGGACAAATTGCGACCGTGTCGGCCCGGCGTTTTGGTACGCTGGCGGGCCGCCTGGGAGCATGGTTCAGACTAAAAAACCGGGCATCTCTTCTCCAGCAAGCTATCGACCAGACGCGCAGGGATATTGGAATGCTGAATGCGCAACAGAGCGCAATCGAGACCAAAATCAGCACTATGGGCGGGGTCCACACCGACGATCTCGACGAGAAGTTACGGGGACTGAGGGATCGGACCGCGCTTCGCCAGATACTGGGCATCACGGACGATCGAATCCAGACGGAACAGCAACTCGTGAACGTTTACAGCAAATGGTCTGCGCAGGTGTTACTGCAGCAACGGATCATTCTGCATTTGCTTCTGCAATCGCTGGCATTGATCGCGTTCATCGGGATCTGCATGGTTGTGGCTGACGGATTGGTGAGACGCATCATGGCGAAGCCCGCGCTCGACAGCCGGCGATCGCAGACCCTGCGGAGCATTCTGGAACTGTCGATACAGGCGCTGGGTGTGGTTCTGATCCTGATTGTGATCTTTGGCCCGCCGCAGGAGACGCCGACGATTCTGGGGTTAGCGACGGCGGCGCTGACGATTGCGCTGCAGGATTTCATCATCGCGTTTCTGGGCTGGTTTGTGCTGATCGGGAAGAACGGAATTCACGTAGGGGACTGGGTGGAGATCAATGGCGTCGCGGGAGAGGTGACGGATGTGCGACTCTTTTCGACGACGCTGCTGGAGACGGGCACGCTCGCGGACAGAGCACTGCCAACGGGGCGGCGGATCACGTTCATGAACAGTTATGCGATTCGAGGCAAGTATTTCAATTTCTCGACGAGCGGACAGTGGATGTGGGACGAAATCAGCCTCAGTCTGCCGGCGAGCGACAACGTGCACGAGATGCTCGAGCGCATCCAGAAGGCGGTGGTTGCGGAGACGGAGAAGAATGCGAGCCAGGCGGAGGCGGAGTGGAAGCGTGGAGCACACGGAGGAAGTCTTAGCCGGTTTGGTGCGGCGGCGGTAGAGAACGTGCGGCCGTCCGCTGGCGGCATTGATGTGCTGGTGAGGTATGTGACGAGGGCGTCGGAGAGATTTGAATTGAGGAACAGGTTGTATCAGAGGCTGATTGAGGTGCTGAGAGAGCCTGGGGGCGGAGCGGAAGCGGCTGTAGTGACGACGAAGAGTTGAAGAGCGCTGAAGCAGGCGATCCGGTTCGATACGACTGCCAAGCGATGCTGGTCGGCAGAGCAGAATGAGCGGGGGCGATGAGTGAGTGGTCCCGTATACCAGTTTGATGAATTCACGGTGGATTGCGCCCGCTTCGAGCTGCGCCGCAGGGGCAAGACCATCAAGCTGGAACGCAAGCCGCTGGAACTGCTCATTCTGCTTATCAGCTGCAGAGAGCGCGTAGTGACGCGCGAGGAGATCGCCAATCGGCTTTGGGGTAGCGAGGTCTTCGTTGATCTGGAGCATGGGATAAACACGGCGATCCGCAAGATCCGGGCTGCGCTTGATGATGATCCGGCTGCACCTCGATATGTCCAGACAGTCACCGGGCTGGGGTACCGGTTCATTGCTGATGTGCGAGCCGATGCTCCTGCGACGCCGGAAGAGCCGGAAGCCGAAAAGACGGGAAGTACAGGTACAGCCAGTACGCTCGAGGGGCCGAAGCTTGTAGAGGCGGCCCGCTACTGGGGAGTCGGGTTCGCGTTGCTGCTGCTGCTGGCTGGCGGACTTATCTATTGGCGAGCTGTTGCTCTGAAGCATCCGGCACTGAGCAGGCTGACTCGCCTTACGTTTGACACCGGTCTGCAATCAACGCCCACGCTCTCACCGGATAGCCGCTACGTTGCGTACAGCTCCGTTCGAGACGGCAAGGCGAGTATCTGGGTAGAGCAGGTGGGCGGGTCGGGAAGTCCGATTCGAGTGACAGACGGAGGGAGTTCGGATTGGGAGCCGGAGTGGTCTCCGGATGGGAAGTACATTGCGTATCGGTCAGAGAGCGATGGCGGAGGGTTGTTCATCGTGCCGGCAGTGGGGGGCAATAGTCAGCAGCGAAGGATTGCGACGTTTGGGCACTACCCTCATTGGTCTCCGGATAGCTCGAAGATTCTCTTTCAGTCGCATCATCTGGGCAATGGTTCGAAAATCTTTTTGGTAGATGTTCGCGACGGGAGTGAGCCTCGCGAGATTCTTTCGGCTGTGACCAGCAGCGCCAGTGTTTTGTCGGCAGCCTGGCATCCGGATGGGAAGCGTGTTTCGCTTTGGGCCTGGGATGTATTGCCGTCGCCGATTCCGACATTCTGGACAGCGCCGATCGATTCGCCGGGAGCGCCGGTGAAAACGACGATCTCTGATGAGTTGCTGAAGGTGGCAGAGGCTGAGGCAGGGGCGAATTTTGGAGGATGGGCGGATTCCGATTCGAGGTTCTATTGGGACCACTCCGGCAGGAGTATCTACTTCGAAAGGATGTTTCGAGGCGCTCGCAATATCTGGCGGATGCAAGTGGATCCGGAGAGCCTGAAGGCGGTGAGTCTGGAGCGCATCACCACGGGCACGGAGGTTGCGTCGGATTTTGCGCTTTCGGCTGACGACAGGAAGATGGTGTTCACGAGCAAGGAAGAGAGTGTTCGAGCGTGGGTGTTCGATCTGAAGGATGCTGAACACGGCGTTCTGGCTGGCGGGCAGCCTGTAACGCCAGCAGGGATGGAGGCATGGGAGAACGATCTCTCCGCTGATGGGAGCAAGATCGCATTCTCATGCAAACGGGCGGGGCAATGGGATCTGTGCCAGCAAGCTTTGCCCTCGGGAGCGACGGATGTTATTGCGTCGGATGATTCGTTCATTCGCGATGAGCCGCACTGGTCGCGCGATGGGAAGCGCCTGGCATATATTCGGCTGAACAAGACGACAGCCGAGGTGCAGATGTTGACGTGGGACGTGGCGACGCGACATGAGAACGTGGTATCGACGCTGCAGCACAGGCTGATGTTTGTCTACGACTGGTCTCCCGATGGGCACTGGCTGGCAGTGGCCGTTGAGAACCCGGCGAATGGGCAGACGGAGATCTGGAAATATAAGGCGAGCGGGGTTGAGAAGCCGGAGGATGCGCAGAAGATCATTGCGTCGCAAGCGGGTGAGAGCCTGTTTCAGCCGCGACTTTCCGCGGATGGCAAATGGATTGCGTTTGAAGCCGTGACCTCATCGGCCCGTGGCGATCGATCGGCGATCTATGTGGCGCCTGCAAACGGCGGGCAGCGCATACGGATTTCGGACGGCGAGAGCTGGCAGGACAAGCCTCGATGGTCGGCCGATGGCAGACGAATCTACTTCGTAGGCGAGCAGGGCGGGTACGTGAATGTCTTCTCTGTTCCGTTCGATCCTGTGCAGGGACGGGTGACGGGGGAGATTCGGCAGATCAGCGACTTTAGGAGCCCGGAGTTGGCAATCGGAGCCGTGATTCCGACGATTGGGTTTTCGGTTGCGGGCGACAACGTTGCGATCACGATGACGCAGTCTTCGGGCGGGATATGGCTGCTGGATAATGTAGCGCAGTAAGCGATTGCGGATTGACACGATCAGGTTGATACCGTAAGTTGGAGAGAGATGCAGATCCACCGCCATCACGGTCATCATCACCATCACGGGACCAATGTGCCGGCGGACTGCCATGGCCTGAGCTAAATAAGGCCAGAGAGATCTAGAGATTCCAGAGCCCGCCGGCGCAGACGCCGACGGGCTTTTTAGTTTTTGCGGCAGATGTGAAATCCAAGTGCAGGGAAGAAGATGATGCAACCGAAGGTTGATTTCGAAAAGATGGACGGACTGGTGGCGGGGATTGTGCAGGACGCCAAGACCGGCGAGGTTTTGATGCTGGGTTTTCTGAATCCGGAGAGCTATGAGAAGACGCTGGAGACAGGTTTTGTGACGTTCTGGAGCAGGACGCGGCAGAAGCTATGGATGAAGGGCGAGACGAGCGGCAACCGGTTGCGCGTAATTTCGGCGGCGACGGACTGCGACAACGACGCGCTGCTGTTTCGCGTTGAAGTAGAGGGCGATGGGTTGGTTTGTCATGAAGGCACGGTGAGCTGTTTTACGAAGCCGCTGGCGTTTGCGAATGCAGTGGAGGTGAGCCGTGGGTAACAAGCTGCGATTGGGATTGCCAAAGGGGAGCCTGCAGGATTCGACCATTGCACTGTTCAAGCGCGCGGGGTGGAACATCTACGCGGATGGGCGTTCGTATTTTCCGTCGGTGGATGACCAGGAGATTGAGTGCATGCTGATTCGCGCGCAGGAGATGGCGCGATATGTGGATCACGGCGTGCTGGATGCCGGGCTGACGGGGATCGACTGGGTGGTGGAGAGCGGCCTGGATGTGACGAGCGTGACCACGCTGACCTATGCGAAGCAGAGCCGGCGGAAGGTGCGCTGGGTGCTAGCGGTGCCGGAAGCGAGCGGGTTTCTGAAGGCCCAGGATCTGGAAGGGAAGATTATCGCGACAGAACTGGTTGAGGTGACCAAGAAGTACTTCGCAGATCGCGGCGTGAATGTGAAGGTGGAGTTCAGCTGGGGCGCTACGGAAGTGAAGCCTCCGATGCTGGCTGACGCGATTGTGGAAGTGACGGAGACGGGGAGTTCTCTGAAGGCGAATCACCTGAAGATTATCGACACCGTGATGGAGAGCGAGACGCACTTGATTGCCAACAAGGCGGCGCTGGAGGATGCGTGGAAGCGGGAGAAGATCGACCAGATCGCGGTGATGCTGCGGGGAGCGATCGATGCGCAGAGCCAGGTGGGGCTGATGCTGAACGTGAAGCGCGAGGATCTGAAGCAGGTGCTGGCGGTGCTGCCCGCGCTGAATTCACCGACGGTTTCGCAGTTGAGCAATTCGGAGTGGGTTGCGGTGAACACGATTGTGGAAGAGCGCGTGGCACGGGATGTGATTCCGAAGCTCAAGGCAGCAAGGGCGACGGGGATCGTGGAGTATCCGCTGAACAAGGTTGTGCTGTAAGGGTCGTGCTGCAGGGATTTGTGTAAGAGCGAGGCGGGATGAGGCTGATTCGAACGCAGGGACGAGGTGCGCGGGATGCGGCGGCGGCGCTGGCGCAACTGGAGAGGCGCGGGGGAGCGGCGCTTGATGCGGTTATGCCGGCGGTGCAGCGGATCGTGCGGGATGTGCGGCGCGGCGGGGACCGGGCGATGTTCCGGCTCGCGGCGAAGCTGGATGGCCTGACGGATCGGGCGCGGTTCCGGGTGACGCGGGAGGAGATGGCGGAGGCGTGGGCTGAAACGGATGCAGGCCTGCGCGATGCGTTGTCGACGGCGGCACGGCAGATTCGGAGTTTCGCGAAGAGGCAGATGCCGAAGGACTGGAGTGCAAAGGGGGGGAGCGCGAAGGCGGGCGCGGGGTTGACGGTAGGTCAGGTGGTCAGGGCGATCGATTCGGTGGGATGTTATGTGCCGAGCGGGCGGCATCCGCTGCCTTCGACGCTGCTGATGACGGCCATTCCTGCGCAGGTCGCGGGAGTGGAGCGGATTGTGGCGGTGTCGCCGAAGCCGGCAAAGGAGACGCTGGCAGCGGCACATCTGCTGGGGATTGCGGAGTTCTATCGCGTAGGTGGGGCTCATGGCGTGGCTGCACTGGCGTATGGGACGGAGACGATTGCGCGTGTGGACAAGATTGTGGGACCGGGAAACTTGTATGTGACGGCGGCGAAGCGGCTGGTGGCGTTTGATTGCGCGATCGATATGCTGGCGGGGCCCACGGAGATTGTGGTGACGAGCGAACGCGGGGATGCGGCGGAGATTGCGGCGGACCTGGTGGCGCAGGCGGAGCACGATCCGGAGGCGGTTGCGATCTTCGTGACCACGCGCGAGGAGTTGGCGCGGGAAGTGATGGCGGAGACGAAGGCGCAGAGTAGCAGGAATGCAGTCGCGAAGGAAGCGCTGAGTCGGAATGGGATAGCGATTGTCGCGGGGAGTGTGGAGGAGGCGCGGGAAATTACGAATCGGCTGGCGCCGGAGCATGTGACGGTGGACTCGGCGGAAGATCTTGACTGGGTGAAGAGCGCGGGGTCGGTGTTTGTGGGCGGATGGTCGGCGCAGCCGATGGGGGATTACATTTCGGGGCCGAATCATACCTTGCCCACAGGCGGGATGGCGCGAGTGCGCGGCGGGTTGAGCGTGAATGATTTTGTGAAGCTGATTACGGTGCAGGAGTACGCGGCGGAGGGGATTGCGGAGTTGGGTGAGAAGGCTGCGCTGCTGGGAGATGCGGAGGGATTGACGGCGCATGCGGCGGCGATCCGGATGCGGGTGAAGAAGGCGTCGGGAGCGAGGAGGGGCCGTGAGTAAAGTTGATGCGGCTGTAAGGCCGGTTCCGCGGGCGCGGGTGCAGGAGATGAAGGAGTATCACCCGCCGCTGGGGAATCGCGATGCGATGCGGCTGGACTTCAACGAGAACACGATTGCGTGTTCGCCGCGCGTGAAGGAAGTGCTGGGGCGGATTTCGGCGGGGGCGCTGACGCGGTATCCCGAACGCGAGCCGGTGGAGCGGATTGTCGCGGAGAACCTGGGGATTGGCGCGGAGCAGTTGGTGCTGACCAATGGCGTGGATGAGGCGATTCATGTGCTGTTCGAGACGTTTCTCGAAGACGGTGACGAATTGCTGCTGCCTGTGCCGACGTACACAATGTATGAGGTGTACGCGTCCGCGACGGACGCACGGGCGGTGACGGTGCAGGCGGCGGGGGATTTGCAGTTTCCGTTTGAGCGGCTGCTGAGTGCGATCACGCCGCGGGCGAAGATTGTGGCGATTGCGAATCCGAATAGTCCTTCGGGATCGGTGGCAACGCGGGAGCAGATCCTAGAGATTGCGCGGCGCGCACCGGATGCGGTGGTGCTGGTGGATGAGGCGTATTTTCACTTCTTCGGCGAGACGGTGATGGATCTTGTCGGTTCGGTGCCGAACTTGATGGTGGCGCGGACGTTTTCAAAAGCATACGGGCTGGCTGGGTTGCGGCTGGGTGTGCTGGCAGGGCCGGTGGAGCTGATGAAGTGGGTGCGTCGGGTGCTCTCGCCGTATAGCGTGAATTCGCTGGCGCTGGCTTGTTTGCCGGCGGCGCTGGAGGATACGGCGTATCTGGACTGGTATGTGGGCGAGGTGCAGGCGGCGCGCGGGGAGTTTGAGGCGGCGCTGGATGAGTTGAAGGTTCGGCGATGGCCGAGCAAGGCGAATTTTGTGCTGGTGGAGATTGGGGAGAAGCACAAGGAGTTTGTGCGGCTGATGTCGGCGGGTGGAGTGCTGGTGCGGGACCGGTCGAATGATCCGGGATGCGACGGGTGCGTGCGGATCACGATTGGAACGCGGGAGCAGATGCGGGAGGCGGCGGTTGTGTTGAGGAAGACGATGAGCGAGATTCGGGGAGGGGGGAAAGAGTGATGGTGAGAAAGGCGAAGGTGATCGAATCCCGGGTCTCAAAAACCGGGAGACCCGGGGCACCCACTTCCGTGACAGGTAAGGGTGTGCGGAAGGGTGTGGTGGTTCGGGATACGAATGAGACGCGGATTTCGATTGTGCTGACGGTGGAGGGGAAGGGCGTCTACAAGGTATCGACGGGGATTCGATTTTTCGATCACATGCTGGAGTTGTTTACGCGACACGGGGCTTTCGATCTGGAGTTGACGTGCAAGGGCGACCTGGATGTGGATCAGCACCACACGGTGGAGGATGTGGGGATTGCGCTGGGAGAGGCGTTCGACCGGGCGCTGGGGGATAAGCGCGGCATTTTGCGCGCGGGGTACTTCATTATGCCGATGGATGAGACGCTGGCGATTGCGGCTGTGGATCTGAGCGGGCGCGCGGCGTTTGCGGTGGACGCGAAGGTGAAGACGAGGCTCGTGGGGGATCTGCAGACGGAGCTGGTAACGGATTTCTTTGAGGGGTTTGCGCGCGGGGCGCGGGCGAATGTGCACGTGAAGACGATGTACGGCCGTTCGAATCATCACAAGATTGAGGCGATCTTCAAGGCATTTGCGCGGGCGTTGCGGGTGGCGTGTTCGAGGGATAAGCAGCTGGGAGAGATGCTGCCGAGTACGAAGGGATTGTTGTAGATCGGGCCGGGGGAGTGCCCTTGTTTCCCACCCAAGCGACAAAGGCGGTCGCTTGGATGGGGCACCCGAAATTTAGGTCAGGCGGGTGATGATGCATTGAGGTTCGAGTATCTATGTCTCCAAAGGAAGGAGACATGGGGCACCGGCCTCAGTGAGTGGAGAAGCGGCGAATGCGGGTTACGGTGATTGATTACAAAGCGGGGAATCTGACTTCGGTGCTTAAGGCGCTGCGGCATCTGGGTGCGGAGGCGGTGGTGACGGATTCGGATTTGTCGCTCATTGAGCGCGCGGAGCGAATTGTGCTGCCGGGGGTGGGGCATTTTGCGGCGACGGAGCGACTGGACCGGACGGGGATGACAGGGGCGATTCGTGAGGCGGTGAAGCGGGGAGTTCCATTTTTGGGGATTTGCGTGGGGATGCAGTGGCTGTACGCGGGGTCGACGGAGGCGGCTGGGCAGGCGGGGCTTGGATGTTTTGGCGAGGAGTGTTCGCGCTTCGCGGAGCGCGGGGAGAAGGTGCCGCATGTGGGGTGGAATTCGCTGGAGGTGATGGGATCGCCGCGTTTGATGGCGGGCGTGAAGGATGGGGAGTATGTGTACTTTACGCATTCATATCGGGCTCCGGTGGGTGCGGATACGGCGGCGGTTTCGAATTACATTGAGCCGTTCGCGGCGGCGGTGGAGCGTGGGAATGTGATGGGGGTGCAGTTTCATCCGGAGAAGAGCGGGGAGACGGGTTTGAAGATTCTGCGGAATTTTCTGGAGATTGAAAGATGAGGCTCGAATACACGCTCACGCTGGCGGACTATCAGGCTGCCCAATATCTGCACTGGCATCAAACACCCGCTCGACGCTTCATCCATTTCTTTGTCTACCACGGCATTCCAGTTCTTCTAGCTGCATCTGCGTGCACAGTTGCGAAACGATTTGGAATATTCGGTCTACGAATTTCCTACTCGCTGGAATTCATTTCCAGCGGAGCCATCGCGGCCCTCTACGTGACCGTGACGGCCAAGGGCCGAGAGATCAAGCGGTACATTAAGCGATTCGAGAGCAAGTATCCGCCAAATGAGCGGACTGCGCTCCTTGAGGTCGACGGATCAGGTATCTTAGGCTGCCTCGGCAGCGATAAGGAGAGCTTCGAGTGGTCCTCAATTATTTGCGCTGCGCAGGACGAGAGAATCACACTCCTGTACATTGCGAAGAATCGTTTCCTGTTCTTCCCCACGACTGCGATGGGGAGTGAGGAGCGCGCAGAACTCGATAGGCTTGTCGCGGAACACCTTGCAGGGAGAGCAACATGTTGACGAAGCGGATTATTGCTTGTCTGGATGTGCATGGCGCGCGGGTGGTGAAGGGCGTGCAGTTTGTGGACCTTGTGGATGCGGGTGATCCGGCGGCGCTGGCGGCGCGGCATGCGCGCGAGGGCGCGGATGAGATTGTGCTGCTGGACATCACGGCCACGCATGAGGGACGACAGACGCTGCTGGAGACGGTGCGGCGAACAGCGCGGGAGCTGTTTGTGCCGTTTACAGTCGGCGGAGGCATCAAGAGCGCAGAAGAGGCGGCGCAGGTGTTTGAGGCCGGAGCGGACAAGGTCAGCGTGAACTCGGCGGCGCTGAAGGATCCGTCGTTGATCTCGAAGATCGGAAAGAGCTTTGGGGCGCAGGCGGTGGTGGTGGCGATCGATGCGCGACGTGATCCTGAGGCGAACGATCCAGTGCGGGATGCGCGGGTGTTTGTTCAGGGCGGTCGCAAGCCGGCCGGCAGACGCGTGGTGGAGTGGGCACGCGAGGCGGAAGAGCGCGGCGCTGGAGAGATTCTGCTGACGTCGATGGATTCGGATGGGACGCGGGCGGGATTCGATTGCGAATTGACGGCTGCGGTGAGCGAGGCGGTGAACATTCCGGTGATCGCTTCAGGAGGCGCGGGGACGGTGGCGCATTTTGCGGAGGTGTTCGGACGGGGCAAGGCGGATGCGGCGCTGGCGGCGAGCATCTTCCACTTCGGAGTGTCGAGCGCGCGCTCACTGAAAGAGGAGCTTGTGGCGGCTGGGGTTCCGGTGAGGCTGCCATGCTGATTCCTTCGATCGATCTGATGGGCGGACGAATTGTTCAGCTGGTGCAGGGCGAGAAGCTGAAGCTGGCGTTTGATGATTTCGAGTACTGGATTGAGAAGTTCTCGCGTTATCCGCTGGTGCAGCTGATCGATCTGGATGCGGCGATGCGGCAGGGTGAAAACTCGGCGCTGGTGGCGCAAATTGCGAAGCGGCTGCCTGTGCAGGTGGGCGGCGGTGTGCGGTCAGTAGAGCGGGCGCGCGAGGTGCTGGATGCGGGAGCGCAGAGAGTGATCGTGGGGTCGTCATTGTTCACTGAGAACGGCGCGGTGGATGTGAAGTTTGCCGCGGAGATGGCAGCTGGCATCGGAGCGGAGCGCGTTGTCGCGGGGATCGATACGAAGAAGGGGCGCATTGCGGTGAAGGGGTGGAAGGCGCAGGCAGCGCTGACGGCGGAGGATGCTATTCCGCAGTTGGAGCCGTATGCTGCGGCTTATCTCTACACGCATGTGGATGGGGAAGGGATGATGCAGGGGTTCCCGATGGATGTGGCTGCACGGTTGCGAAAGCTGACGAAGCGGCAGTTGATTGTGGCGGGGGGCATCCGGAGCCAGCAGGAGATCGATGATCTCGATGCGATGAATGTGGATGCGGTGGCGGGGATGGCGGTGTATACGAATCTGCTGGCGGTGTGATGATTGGTTTGTTTTCGGCAGAGCAGCAAGTCAGCGCCGCTCCGCGGCATAGCAAGTCAGCAGGTCAGCGAGTCTTACGTTGTTCGCACATACGCGACGAACGGCCATCTCAGTCATCTTCATGTGGGCATCAGATATGCTCAGGTTATGAGAGCGAAAGGGAGCGCGTGGACCATGCCGAAGCAAAGCGGGATCCGACTGGCGAAACGACTGGATGAGGTTGGATTCTCAGACATCGTACAGATCCGCAACAAGGTGATGGAGCTGCGAACGGCCGGGCAGAAGGTTCATGCATTGCATGGGGGCGAGCCCTACTTCGAGACGCCGGAGCCGATCAAGTATGCGGCGGTGAAGGCGCTGGTGGAGAACTACACGCACTATGCGCCGTCGTCGGGCGTGCTGCCGCTGCGCGAGGCGCTGGTGAAGAAACTGGCGTCGAAGAACAGGATTAATGTGACGACCGACGAGGTGATTGCGACTGTAGGCGGATCGCAGGGGCTGTATGCGGCGTTTCAGAGCGTGCTGGATCCGGGAGACGATGCACTGGTTTTCGCGCCATACTGGACGCCGATTCGCGACCTGGTTACTGGAACGCAGGCGCGACCTCTGCTGGTGCCGACGACGACGGCGAGGCGTAATGGGATCCGGAAGACGCTGGAGCAGTTTTCAACGGCGAATACGCGGGCGATCTACTACAACACTCCGCAGAATCCAAGCGGGCTGGTGTTCACGCGGGCGGAGGCGGAGGAGGTTGCGGCGTTTGCGAAAGAGCGCGACCTGATTGTGATTGCTGATGAGGCGTACGAAGACCTGGTCTATGAGGGTGAGCACGTTTCCATCGCATCGCTGCCGGGGATGCTGGAGCGCACGATTACCTGCTTCACGTTTTCGAAGACGTATGGAATGACGGGATGGCGCGCGGGATACGCGGTGGCGAAAGAGCCCTTCATGACGGCGTTGCGGAAGATTGTGCTGTATTCGACGAACGGGGTGACGACGTTTGTGCAGCAGGCGATGATTGATGCGCTGAAAACGCCGGAAGCGGAGATTGCGGCGCATCGCGAAGAGTATCGGAAGAGGCGGGACCTGCTGGTGGCGGTACTGAACGAGGTCGGGTTGAAGTGTGAGCCTCCGGCGGGCGCTTTCTATGCATTTCCGAATGCGGAGAAGATCAACAAGAACAGTCGGAAGGCTGCGGAGATTCTTCTGGAGAAAGCGCATGTGGCGACGATTCCCGGCTCGGTGTTCGGGGCGCAGGGCGAGGGGCATCTGCGATTTGGATATGCGATTTCAATCAAGGAGATCGAAGCGTGCGCGGAGGCGTTGCGGAAGTTTCGGGGCTGATTGCGGTGCGGTGATGATTCGGTCGAGGTTCGATGTCTCCATGTCTCCAGAAGAGGGAGACATGGGGCACCCAAGTTGGCGGAGGTCTCGGGGGACCATGTTGTGGGCATGTAGCATGAATGCATGATTCGTGTTGGGTACTCGACGAATATCGCGCCTGAATTGCTGAAGGATTTTCCCGCAGATGTTGAGTTGATTGCGCTACCGCGCGATCTGGATCATGACGTTGAAATTGAGGTCTGGCTGCCGGATCCGTATCCGACGCGGAATACGCAGATTGTTCCGCATTTGCGCGGAGTGAAACTGGTGCTGTCTTTGATGGCGGGGACGGAATGGATTCCGGCGGCGATGGGGCCGCACGTGACGATCTGCAATGCGCGTGGGGCGCACAATATCTCGACCGCGGAGTGGACGTTGTCGGCGACACTGGCGATGCTGAAGCACTTTCCTTTGTTTCTGGATGTGCAGAGGTCGGGCGAGTGGAAGCGACGTTTCGAGGCGACGAAGGAGTACGAGAAAGTTTCGGGCGATGGGCGGCAGCATTATCCGCCGGTGATGCTGGAGGAACTGACGGGGAAAAGGGTGCTGCTGGTCGGGTATGGGTCTATTGGAAAAGAGATCGAGCGGATGCTGGAGCCGTTTCGCGTCGACCTGACGCGGGTGGCGAGGACGACGCGAGAGAATCCGAAGGTGCACGCGGTGAGCGAACTGGATGCGCTGATTCCGCAGGCGCAGGTGATCGTGCTGATCTTGCCGTCGACCGCGGAGAGCTATCGGTTGATCGACGCTAAGCAGTTTGCGTTGATGCAGCAAGGAACGCTGCTGGTGAATGCGGCGCGAGGGCCGGTGGTGAATACGGATGCACTGGTGGCGGCGTTGCAGAGCGGGAAGATTCGGGCGGCGCTGGATGTGACGGATCCGGAGCCGCTGCCGAATGGTCATCCGCTATGGAAGTGCCCGAACGTGCTGATTACGCCGCATGTGGGCGGATCGAGTCCGGAGTTTGCGCGGCGTGCGCTGAAGGTGGCGGAGCTTGAGCTGCGGCGCTATATGGCGGGCGAGCCACTGCTCAACGTGGTGCAGGCGGCGGTTTGAGCGGAACGGGCGGCGCGGCGCCAGTCGCGCAGGCCGAGGATGGCGAGGATAACGAGGCCCGCATAGAGGACGGCGGTGATCCAGAGGTCCTTGTAGATGTACTCGCCGATGTAGACGAGATTCACGACAATCCATAGAGCCCAGTTGGCGATATGTTTGCGCGCCTGCCACCAGCTGCCGACGAGGCTGAAGCTGGCGAGTGCTGCGTCGAGCCAGGGGAGCGCGGCCTGGAGATGGCGGGCGATTTCGCCGAGGATGAACGTGCCTGCGATTCCGGCGGCGATTGCGGCGAGGGCTGCGGGTAGGGAGAGAGGTTCGACGCGAACTTCGCCTTCTTCGCGAACGCCGCGCCACCAGTGCCACCATCCGTAGAGGGTGAAGGCGATGAAGAAGAGTTGCAGGAGTGAGTCGGAGAGCAGGCGGGCACGGTAGAAGACGACGAGGTAAAGGACGTCTGCGGCGAGAACGACGGGCCAGCAAATGAGGAGGCGTTTGGTTGTGAGCCAGATGCCGACGGCGGTGGCGATGAAGCCGGCGAGCTCGACCCAGTTGGCGATGAGGTAGTGGGTGATGGCAGCGAGGGTCATGCGAGGGCTGACTTTTGGGGGCTTGAGTGTTGGCGGGAATCAGACCAGCGGCGGAGAGGATCGACGAGTTTGGGCTGGCCGGGACCGGCGAACCATTGCGCGTGGTTGAGGAGGTAGTCGTGAGTTGCGACGCGGGCCTTCTGGGGCGAGCGCAGGATGCCCAGAAAATAGTCGGCTTCGCTGAGAGCGTACTCGGCGTGACAGAGGGCGAGCATGGGTGCGAGTGCAGCGGATTCCGCGGGGGTGAGGGGACGGATTTGTTCGTAGCCTTCGAGGAGAGCCCAGAGGTGATCGAGGTGGACGGGGACGCGGTCGCGGGCGGTGGGATCGTTCATGAGGATGAGCCATTCGACGATGTTGCGTTCGATGGCGTGAGCGAGATCGTGGACGGCGCTGGTGCGGTCGGCGAGGCCGAAGTCGATGACGGAGAGGGCGCGGGCGTTTGGGACGTTGCCGCTCCAGAAGAGGTTGGAGGCGTGGAGGTCGTTGTGGGTCCAGAGGGGAGTGAGTGAGGGGAGGAGTGCTTGGAGTTCGGCGTGAAAGGGAGTGAGGAATTCGAGTGCCTGGTCGGCGTCTCGGCGCGTTTGCGGGTCGTGGGTGATCGAGGGGCGGTCGGCGAGATATTGGTTAAGAGCGAGGGCAGGATCGGGGGAGGCGAAGATGGTGAAGCTGGCGACCAGCGGCTGGATTTTTCGCGGTGGAGCGGTGAAGGATCGTGCGGCGAGGTGCATGCGGGCGAGGAATTTGCCGGCGGAGCGGGCGTGTTCGGCGGAGCGGAAGGGAGTCCAGGAGATGGCGTCTTCGTAGAGGTCGATGCCGGCGGGGATGCCGTGGACTTCGTAGGTCCAGTTGCGTGATTCAAGCGCGTTGTGGCCGGAGATGGTTGAGAAGACGGCGGGGACGCTGATGCCGTTAGCGCGAAGGTGCTGCATGAAGCGATGCTCTTCGGCGAGGCCGGCTGAATCGCGCACGGCGCGGGCGTGGCGCTTGATGAAGATCCGTCCGGTGTTGGTCTCGACAACGGCGGCGGAGGAGAGCGGGCGCGGGCTGGCGGAGACGATTGCCAGTGGTTCGCCTGCGGAGGGGAAGTGCGGCAGGATCGAACTAATCTCGGCGAGCGTGAGTGGTGGCCAGTCGGGCTGGACGAGAGAGCCGTCGAGTCCGTGGGCGATGGCGTGTTGTTGCGAGTCGTTCACGAGCGTGTTTGATTTTGGCAGCAAGCTAGAAATTGTAATGCGCGGAGAGGCGCACGGTGGTTGGGGCGCCTTGGTGAATAAAGGTGTCGCCGAGGCTTGCGCCGGTGTCTTTCCAATAGCGCTTGTTGAGGATGTTGTCGGCGTAGAGATGGAAGGTGAGATGGCCGGCTTCGCCGCCGGGTGCGTAGCGTGCGCCGAGGTTGAAGAGGTTGTACCCTCCAACGCTGACGGTTTCGTCGCGGGTGGCCTGCTTACGGCTGGTATAGCTCCAACCGGGCATGAGGTGAATGCCGCGTGCGTGAGGAACAAGGACGTCGGCGAAAAGCGAGGAGTGAAAGCGGGGAACGTTGATGACCTGCTTGTTGTCGTATGCGGGGGTGCCGGTATCGGTGGAGATGGCGCGGATGGTTGCGGCGGAGGCGCTGAGCTGCATCCAGCCGGCTGCTTTGCCCTGTGCGTTGAATTCGAAACCGTCGTGGGTTTCGTGGCCGGCAGACTCGAAACATAGATCGCCGGGGGCGATGTCGCCGCCGTAGAGGAGATTGCTGTCGCAGAAATTGTCGGCAGATTGAATGACGCGTGGGTAGAAGAAGGGCTGGCGCATGCGGAAGTAGTCGGCGCTGAGAAGAACGCCGTGTTCGTATTTTGCGCCGATCTCGGATTGGCGAGTCATGAAGGGAGTGAGGAAAAGCGCGGAGTTGTCGACCCACCAGGGAGCTTGCGGCCCGAGAGAGAGCAGCGAGCCATAGTTGCTGTAGAAGGTGAGTCTCTGGAGCGGCGAGTATGTGATGGCGTATTGGGGGAGCCAGAGGGTGCGTGCGCTTGAGTAGTTGAAGTCTGTGACGCGGACGAAGCGGCCGCCGGCCTGGAGGACGATGTTGGCGGGAAGGTGCGCGCGTTCCTGAAGGATGGCGGAGGCCTGGTGGTTGAAGTCGGCGAGTTGCTGCGAGTCGTCAGCTTTGAGACCGTCGGGCTCGTACGAGATGTTGGGCTGGTAGACGTTTTCGACACCGAGAGGTTCATAGACGATCTGTGACGCGAGGTCTACGGAGCGATGGAAGAGAGAGCCGCCGCCGACTACGTCGTGGCTGACCTTGCCGGTTTTAAAGTGGCCAACGAGGAGAGCTTCGCCTGCAGAGTCGATGCGAAGTTCGTTGGGGCTGCGGTAGTCGTAGATTTCGTAGCTGCCGTCGGGGCAGAAGAAGTAGTAGGGCGAGTCGGGGCAGAGAGAGTTTCCTTCGGAGTCGAGGGCGGGGCCGTAGGGATAGATTACGTTGTCGTCGATGAGGGAGTGACTGTAGGAGCCGCCGATGCGGAGAGTCCAGTCCGGTGCGAAGTTGTGCATGAGGTGAGCACCGGCGTTGAGGGTGTCAAACGTGTTGGGCTTGGACCATGACTGGAAACCTAGCATCACGGATGGGTAGACGGGAGACGGGACGGTGACGCCCCCGAGGAGCTGATATCCAGCTTCAGAGCGCTGGACTTTGTGCTGGTACTCGAAGTCGGTGGTCAGTTGAGTGTTCGAGCCGAATGTCCATCGGCCATTGGCTGCGCCCATGCCGCGCCATCCATCGGCGTGTTCGATGTAGGTGTGGATGTTTTCGGCAGCGGCGGTGATGAGGAGGCTGTCGCGAAGCCCGGGCACGAGGAATTGCGTTGAGCCGTAGGATGAGCCGCGATGATCTGTGGCGAGATCGATGGCAGGATGCAGGCCGCGATAGGGTTCTTTGGTTGCGTAGTTGATGACGCCGCCGCTGGAGGCGATTCCGCTCTCGAGACCGGCGATGCCTTTGATGATTTCAACGCGCTGCTTATTTTCGAGAGGGACGTCCTGTTCGCCGGCGATGGCGAGGCCGTTGATCTGAAGGCCGGTGGCGAGATCGATGGGAAACCCGCGGATCTGGAAGTCGCCGTAGTAGCCGACCGGCGCGTAGTCTTCACCGACGGAGGCATCATTCTTTACGACATCGGAAAGCGTGCGCGAGATTTGATCGGTGAAAACGGCGGCTGTGATGTCGGTGACCGAAATTGGCAGGTCTTTGATCGGGGTGTCGTCGAGGCTGGCGGCAGAGCTGGGATCGGAGAGGTAGTCGTCTTTGACTTCGCCGCGGACGACGACGGTGGTGGTTACGCGGTCGGGTTTCTGAGCGGGCTGCGGGTCGGGTGATTGGGGAGTCTGCGCGGATCCAAAGAACGTAGTGACGAGAGACAACAGCACAAGAACCGCCGGTGCACCGATGCGAGAGCGAGGCGATCGACTCCCTGAACGAGATATGAATGTGAGCGTACGCATCCCCTTGTTCCCACTTTCATGAAACAAGGGAGTTCAGGCTGAAGCTGGAAGGAAGTTGGTCAGACTGGCTTCGAAAGCTTCCCACGCCGGCATTATCCGGATCGGGTTCGAGGGTATTTTCTCAGCCCCACACTGTGGAGCACCCCTGTTTCAATAATGTGATTGAAACATTGTTTGTGGATGGAATGCAAGGAGCGCTCTTTTTCGTTCGTTCCTCGATCCGCAAAAGCAAGGGATCCTTCGACTTCGCTCAGGACGGGCACCTGCTCCTCTAGTGTTTGGCCCAGCCGTGCATTCCAGCTTCGAAGGCGCGGCGGTCCATGCGAGGCAGGGTCGAAGCAATTTCATGCGGGAAGAGGGGATAGTGAGGAGCGGCGATGAGGAGCTCGGGTACGCACCAGACGTCTTCTTCGGAGGTCATCCAATGCTGCTTGTCGAGGCGGGATAGATTGATGGGACGCGAGTAGGCGCGGAGGGTGCGTTCGCCGCGGAGATTGTAGTAGTGGTCGAAGTAACTGAGGGCCAGTTCGCGCAGAGTGCGATAGACGGGAGCGCGGAAGCGGAGGCCTGCGAAGTTGGACTTGGCAATGCTCCCCCACAGTCCATTCTGGCGATAGACGGCGAGAACGTGGTCGTCGTCGCGAACAGCTTCGAGATCCATCAGGAGGGGCGGGCAGCCATTGACGCGGAGAGCTGCGGCTGCAACGAGAGCGCCTTCGAGGCAGTGCCCTTTGCGTTCGCGCAGAACGCGCCGGGGTGACAGCGCGGTATCAGCGTATTGATAGGGGATCTCGTCGACGAACTTCTGGATTTTGGCCGGAGTGTTGAGTGAGCGCAAGGTGCGGAGGTCTTGCGGGGTCAGGCCATAGGTCTCCGAGCTTTTTGAGCGGAACCCGTTTTTAGAGGCGTGCCTTGCTGAAGCCACTCCTATTTCTCTCCGAGTTCGTAGGGAATGGCGAATCGTCCGATCTGGAAGACGGCTTTGGAGGAGGGCGGCCAGATCTGGAGCTGAGTGACAGTGCGGTTGCCGGGCATGATACGGGCATCGGTCGTGCCTACCTGCTTGCCAGTCGCAGCTTCATTGAAGTGCACGTTTAGGACGTCGCCGGAATGCGTGTAACCGAAGACGTATTCGCCGATTTTGAGATGAACGCCACCAATCTTGATGGGCGATTGCACGACCAGGTAGTGGGAGTATTTGCCTTCAGCGCTGTAGCCGGCGGTGATGAGGACGACGCCTGCGATGTAGCGACCATGACTGTCGACGATGCCGCTGGCGGTGCGCATTTCGGTTTCGATGTGCTCCTTGATAACGGGCGCGCGCGCGGGCAGTAAGGAGGCGAGCTCGGCGTTGGTTGCCTGACGCCATGCAGCAGAGTTTTGGGCGTAGCCGGCCGGGCCAAGGATAAGAGCGAAAAATGTGAAAAGAAAAAAGCGCTTCATGGTCACCTTATTGTTTCGGTTTGCGGAGAGATTCGAGGGGTACGATGCCGCGCTGAATGGCGGCTGTGGCAGCCTGCGTTCGATCGGTGACGCCGAGTTTGCCGAGCAGGCTGTTGATGTGGGTTTTTACGGTGGCTTCAGAGATGTCGAGGAAGGAAGCAATCTCTTTGTTGCTGAGGCCGTGCACGATCTGTTCGAGCACGTCGAATTCGCGAGGGGTCAACTCTTCAGTACCCATGCGTTCGGCCAGGCGCTGCGCGATGGCGGGCGGTATGTGGGACTTGCCGGCGTGGACGGCGCGGATGGTGGATACAAGGTCTTCGGTGGTCATGCCTTTCAGCAGGTATGCCTTCGCACCTGCCTGAAGCGCGCGGTAGATGTCCTCGTCGCCGTCATAGGTGGTGAGAACGATGAAGCGGGCCTGGGGTGTTTCCATTCGGATGCGCTGGATGACCTCAACGCCAGAGAGGCGAGGCATGCGAAGGTCGATGAGGGTGACGTTGGGCTGGAGTTTCCGGTACTGCGTAATGGCGTCTACGCCGTCAGCCGCTTCGCCGATCACTTCGATGCCATCGACAACATTGAGAAGAGCAACGAGGCCCTGGCGGACGACGTGGTGGTCTTCAATCACGAGAACGCGGATGGTTTCTTCGGCTGCCATTACGACTCCATTCCTTCTTTGACTTCCCTGGTGGGCGCTTCTTTTGGGGTAGTGACGTGCAGATGGACGGTGGTGCCTGTTCCAAGTTCGCTGGTGACTTCGAGCGTGCCACCAATGAGGTCAGCGCGCTCGCGCATGCCGGTAAGCCCATAGTGGCCGGCGGGGGATGAACCGTTGCCGGATTCGAATCCGCGTCCGTCATCTTTGATGATGAGGGCAAGTTCGGCAGGCCCGTATTCCAATTGCACGGACAGGTGTTTCGCTCCGGCATGTTTCTTCACATTATGGATGGCCTCCTGACCGATGCGGAGGATTTCGCGTTCGGTGCCGGGAGGCATGGGACGGTAGGCGCCATAGAGGCTGAAGGTAGCTTCGACGCCATGTCCGTTGGCGTGCTCGGTCGCGCGCCGGAGCTGGACGGGCAAAGTATTCTCGCCGGTGTCCTGCGAACGAAGAGCCCAGATGGATTGACGCGCTTCGGCGAGGCCCTCGCGCACATGCTGCCGTGTGGTGTCGAGATGGCGGACTGCGGCTTCGTTTTTGTTGTGGCGGAGGAGTTCGGAGAGTACTTCCAGCTGGACGGAGACGCCGACGTACCCCTGAGCGAGGGTGTCATGAACTTCGCGGGCAATGCGATTGCGCTCGGCGAGGACGGCGCGGAATTCGCGCTCGGCACGGAGGAGGCGAAGGCGGAAAGCCAGCCAAACGAGTGCAGCTGCGAAGGCGAGCAGAAGCAGGTAAAACCAGATGGTCTGGTAGAAGTGGGGGCGGAGCTGGAAGGCGAGGGACGCGCCAGCAGTGTTCCAGAGGCCGTCATTGTTGGAGGCCTGTACGCGGAATGTGTAGTGGCCGGGCGGGATATTGGTGTAGTAAGCGGAACGGCGTGCGCCTGCTTCGGTCCATTGATGGTCGAAGCCTTCCAGCATGTAGCGGTAACGGATTTTCTGCGGGGCGACGAAGCTGAGGCCGGCGTAGTCGAACTGGAAGTGATTGTGGCCGGCAGGAATTTTGAGCGCACTGTCGTTCATGGATAGGTCTATGTCATCAACGGCGAAGCGGACCAGAGCTACCGGGGGCGGAATGGTGTTGACCGGGAAGTGTGCGGGGTCGACTTCGACGAGGCCCTTGGGAGTTGCAAACCAGAGGAGGCCATCGCGAGAGCGCCATGCGGAGGGATGGCTGTTGGTGGCCATCTGGCGGGTGCGAAGGCCGTCGGCCGGACCGAATTCCATCCAGTGAGAGCAGCCGCCGTTCATGCCACCCCCGCGACCAACACCTGTTGCGTGGGCCCCGGTGTTGTCGCAGTCGCAGCGGGCGATGCCGTTGGCAGTGGCGAACCATAGATGGCTGCTGTCGTCGTCGAGTATGGCGTGGATTGTGGTCTGGCCGAGGCCGGTGTTCGCAATCGGGGAGAAGGACTGACCATTCCAGAGATTCCAGCCATGGTCCTGCGTACCAATGAGAAGGGCGCCGTTCCCGCGCGGGAGGAGCGAAGTGATGATGTTGCTGGAGAGTCCGTTGGCTGTGGTGAAGTTGGTGATTTGAGGAGTTGGGGCGGCGGTGAGGCGGGAGAGGCCGGCGAGAGTGGCAACCCAAAGGTTGCCGTTCGTGTCGCGGGCCATGGCGCCGACGAGGTCACTTCCTAGACCCGTGGACTGGGTGTAGGTGTTGATGTGCGGATTGTCGCCGGTGAAGGTGAGGTGGGCGAGACCGCGGCGGGTGCCGATCCAGAGTGAATTGTCGGAGTCGACGTGGAGTGAGCGGATGAAGTCGTCGGGCAGGCCGTCGGCGGTGGTGAAGGTGCTGATGGTGCCTTGGCGGAGCCGGTTGAGGCCGTCGGGGGTGCCGGCCCAGATATCGCCATCAGGCGCGGTGGCCAGGGAGAGGATGATGTCACTGGTGAGGCCATCGCGGACGGTGTAGGTTTTGGCTTTCGCAAATCCCGCCGCAGAGCGAGTGACGGCATTGAGGCCGTAGCCGCTGGTTCCTATCCAGAGTGTTTCGGCAGCGTCTTCGACGACGGTGGTGGTGGAGTCAGAGGAGAGGCCGTCGCGCGAACCGAAGGTTCGGAAGCGCTCGTCGCGGAGGATGTGGAGGCCGCTGGATTCCGTGCCGACCCAGAGATTGCCTTCGTGGTCTTCGAGGACGGAAAGGATGGAGGCGGTGGCGAGCGGGTCGGTGAGGGGGAAGCGGTCGAGTTTGCCGGAGGCATAGCGGACGAGGCCGTTGTTGGTGCCGATCCAGAGGGAACCGGAGCGGTCAGAAAAGGCGGTCTGGATGCGGGAACCGGGGAGATCGCGACCGACGGTGAAGGTCTGCTGCCTCGCGCTGTTGTGCCAAATCTCGGCCGTACCGCGTTTGATCGCGGCATGAATCTCGTCCGCTATTTTCAACTCGTAGGAAGCGGCGGTTCCATCGAGCTTGTCGTACATCAAGGGTCCGACTTGGTTGGCTTTGATGCCAACATCTCCAGCCTGCGTGGAGACGATTACACCGCCATTCGTGGCGGCGTGAATCGAACGGATGCTGTTGCTTGGGAGGCCGTTGGCGGTGGTGAAGATTGTGATGCTGCCGTTTTGGAGCCGGGCCAGGCCGTCTGTAGTGCCGATCCAGAGGAAGCCATCAGGAGTGGCGAGAAGACATTGCACGTCGTTGCCGGGAATGGCGAGCGGCTTGGAGGTCTGATCGAGCATGAGGAAGCTGTTGCCGTCGAAGCGGACGAGGCCGACTTCGGTGCCGATCCATAGGAAGCCGTCGGCGGTCTGGGCGAGGGCCTGGACGGTGTTCTGGGGGAGGCCGTTTTCCATGACCCAGGACTGGCGGCTGTAGCCGGAGAGCGGAGTATTTGGCACGAGCGCGAAGGTCGTCGAGGCGACGAGGAAGCTAAGCAGGCAGAAGAGAGCGCGAGCGGGTGAGGATACCGTCGGGACCGGGTTGGGGTGGGCGCGGGTCGACGAGGTTGTCGGGTTCGAATCAGCTCGCGGCAAAGTAGGGTCGATCCAAAGCTGGCGGAACGCTGATTTGATTATGAGCCTTGAGGAGGGTGTTGGAATAAGTGCTTTTAATTGTTTAGGGAGTTCTCAAACTATCGATGGATGTGGGGGTCGTCCGAAGGGCTCAAGACGGGGGGAGGGGGAGGGGGTACTCTGAAACTGCCTCCTGAAATGGTTTGGTACATTCTCTGGCAAAGAGATTTTCAAGGCGGACCGACACGGTCCGCCTTTTTTATTTGCCTGAGAGAGATTATTGGCGTTCGAAGACCTGGATGTCGGGATCGGTGCGGCCAGAGTTGAGGACGGTGACGGTCAGGGTTTTGAGGTCAGGGGAGAGCTCAAGTTGACGGGTGCGCAGGTGCGTCTCGCCGACCTTGTCGGTTAACTCGATGGTGTCGCCAGTGCGATGTCCTGAGGAGACGTAGCCCAAAACGGCATTGGGGCCTTCGTGGGGGTAGTCCTTGCCGTCGAACTTCAGTTTGTTCGTATCCTGGCCTCTGGAGTCGGCGAAGGAAAGACCGTCCTTCTCGTAGGACCTTATTTGAAGAATGGTGGTTGAGGTCATCGCCTGCGGTGTGCCGACCCATGTGGCTGTGAAACCGGAGCCTGGTTGTGAGCGCTTGTAGATGTATTTCACGTTGTTGGTGGTGCCATCAGAGCGGTAGCTGGTGAAGTCGTCGGAAAGCGTGCTGGAGTCGCTGGAGAGGCTCCAGAGGCCGATAAGGAGGACGCGGCCGTCCTTCTTGCGAACGACCTTCCAGCGGTCGGGAGCTTCGACGGAGACCGCGAGAGTGGTGCCGTAGATGCCGGGCTGGTCGGTGCCGTCGAGGACGATGGTTTCGGGGAGAGCGCCCAGGGTGAAGGTGCACCTGTTGCCATCGAGTCGTTCGACCTTCATCTGGTCGGTTATTTTGCTTTTGGCATGGTTGAGCTTCCAATCGCCGACGAAGGGGTCGGTTGCGGCCCATACAGAGGTTGATGCGACGCAAGCGAGCGCGAGGATTGAGAGTGTGCGAAACATAAACCCTCCGGTAAGTTCCTGTCAGAGCGGATCGTAACCGCTGATTTAAGAGGTATTACGGGAGGATGTCGTGGATCGGACGTTTGGACTTGTGGAACGGAAAGGATGTGACGGGCTGTGATGGACACAGTGTGACCTACGATAGGCGCGTAATCTCGCGATCTGAAATGTGACATTCCTTTTACAATCCGTGCGGCTGACGCATGGCCGAGGACAGCGTCTGAGTCCAGAGCGACTCCATTCTCCCATCGTGCATATCGACGGGGTCGCCAGTGAGGAAGCGTGTCCGTGCGTAGATCCGGAGCCAAACGATTTAGGGACAGCCGGCGGTCAACAGCCAGATTGCAGGCTCATGAGTGCGCATCAGCGTTGCTATGCTTTCTCCTGCTGATTCTGGCGCCTGCGTCTCTTCTGTCGCAACTGAGACCCACCGGTGTTGAGCCGCGAGGACTGTTCGGTTCGGCTGGGCGAATGGCATCGATGGGCGGGGCGGGACAGATTGAGCCGTCGGCGTATCGCATCGAGCGATTCAGCCGAGGCAGCTTCTTTCTTTCAGCTTCATCGCTCGGCATCGGGGGACATTTTTCGATCAATGTTTCGCCGCACGTAGATGTGCGGCTGTTTGGGAATCGCGCTTCGATCACGACTCATCACTGGTCGCAAAAGGACTTCAGAATCGGGGTGAACGCGGGATTTGCGAATGTTGGGGCGATGGTGGACGGCTATCCCTTTCACATGCCGTTCCGGTTCAGTGCCGGATATCTCTTCTATAACGGCAATCGTGTACTGGCCGATCTCCACGCGAACCAAGACGCGATCTTCACGATCAATGACATCGACTGGAGTTCGGACAATACTGATCCGATTCACGGCACGGGAAGGCTAAGGCTGGGCGGGAACGGATTTCTGCTGACGACTGGCTACGGCAGGATGGTTTCGCGGAGTGAAAGGCACTTTTCGTTTCCGTTTGAGGCCGGCGTCGGATTCATCGACAGGCCGACAGTGACGCTCAACCTAAGCGGGCAGATCTGCACCTCACAGCACACCGACTGTCAACCTGCGGCGAGCTATCCAGGATTCGCCGATGCGCTCGCTGCGCAGCTTGATACGTGGAACAGAAATGCCAGGCCATTTCATATCTATCCGATTGTGCAGGGCGGTGTGGCGTATACGTTTCGAATTCGGCGGTGAGTCTGTATCCCATGTCTCAAACAGCAGGAGACCATGGACCGGGGCACCTAGATTGCTGTTGATGAACATCGGGGTGTGTTGCAGGTCACGCATGTGAGAACCGGCAAGGGGGATGCTTCGTATGGACGGGCAAGGACAAATCCATGCGAAACCTGTGGCAGGACGTTTTGTACGCATTGCGGCAGATGCGGCACTCACCGGTGTTTACGCTGACGGCGATGTTGACGCTTGCGCTGGGGATCGGCGCGACGACAGCGATCTTCTCCCTGATACATACGGTGATGCTGAAGTCTCTGCCGGTGACGGACCCGGCGACGTTGTATCGCGTGGGCGAAGGGAACGACTGCTGCGTGAACATGGGTCCCGAGGGAAGCTGGGGGCTGTTTCCTTACGTGGTGTACCAGCGGTTCCGGGACGCAGCGCCGGAGTTTGAGCAGCTCGCGGCGTTCCAGGCGGGGCGCGAATTGTTCAGCGTGCGGCGAGGCGAGACCGATCAGCAGGCGAAGCCTCTGCATAGCGAGTATGTTTCGGGGAACTACTTCGCGACATTTGGAATTCAAGCGTATGTGGGCCGAACGCTGACGCAGGCTGACGACAAGAGGGGCGCGCCTCCGGCGGCGATGCTGACGCATCGTGCGTGGGAGCAAAAGTACGGAGGCGATCCGAAGGTGGTGGGATCGACATTTCTGATCAACGGAAATCCGTTCACGATTGTTGGGATTGCGCCGCGCGGCTTTGATGGAGAGAGGCTGGAGAGCGATCCGCCGGAAATGTTTGTGCCGATCGAGCAAGAGCCACTGATTTCCGGCGCGAACACGCTGATGAACCAGCCGATGTCGTGGCTGAGGATCATTGGAAGATTGAAGCCGGGTGTGAATCCGGAGTCGCTGGGACCGCGGTTTACGACGATTCTGCGCAACTGGTTCCTGAATGATTTCGGTCCGCTGTTTCCGCAGTTTGGGCCGCAGGTAAATGCGGTGCTGCCGAAGCAGTTTGTGAAGCTGACACCGGGCGGCGCAGGAATTGCGACGATGAAGGCGGACTACGAGGCGAGCCTGCGGATTCTGCTGGCGGTGTGCGGTCTGGTGCTGCTCATTGCGTGCGCGAATATCGCGAATCTGCTGCTGGCGCGCGGATCAGCGCGGAGCACACAAACGGCGGTGCGGCTAGCGTTGGGCGCGTCGAGAAGAAGGTTGATCAGGCAGTGGATGACCGAGAGCCTGGTGCTGGCAGTTGCGGGAGGAGCAGCGGGTCTGGTGGTGGCGTTTGCGGGGGTGAAGGTGATATTGGCGCTGGCGTTTCGTCATGCGCACTATGTGCCGATCAGCGCATTGCCTTCGCTGCCGGTGCTGGGGTTTGCGTTTGGGGTTGCGCTGGCAACCGGGCTGCTGTTCGGGACGGCGCCGGCCTGGATTGCGACGAAGGCGAATCCGGCGGCGGCGCTGCATGGGGCGAACCGGACAACGCGGGATCGCAGCAGCTTCTGGCAGAAGGCGCTGGTGGTGGTTCAGGCGACTCTCTCGGTGGTGCTGCTAAGCGGTGCGGGATTGTTGACGCGAAGCATGCAGAAAATGCAGCAGCAGGATTTCGGGTTCAGTGTCGATCACCGCGTGAGCATCAGCATGTATGCGCCATTCTCGGGCTACTCGCGGGAGAAGCTGGATGTTACGTACAAGAACCTGCGGCAGCGGTTGGAGCGGATCCCGGGAGTGAAGTCGGCGGCGCTGGCGCTGTATACGCCGTTCACAAATAACTGGGGCGAGCTTTTTGTCAGGCCGGGATCAGAGCCGCCGAATATCAACGATCCGATGAGCGTGATGGTTTCGTGGAACCGCGTGAGCCCTGGCTACCTGGAGACGATGGGACAGAAACTGGTGCGCGGGCGAACGATTACGGAGCAGGACACGGCGGCAACCCGAAATGTAGCCGTGGTGGATGAGGCCCTGGTGAAGAAATATTTCAAGCCAGGCGAGGATCCGATTGGGCAGGTGTTCGGGATTGACGATCCGCGGTTTTCGAAGACGTACGAGATTGTGGGAGTGCTGCATACGGCGAACTATACGGATCCGAGCGGGCACTGGAGACCGCCATTGTTCTTTGTGCCGCTGGCTCAGCATGGCACGTTCGACAAGCAGATGGTGCAGATGATCGACGATCGCAGCCACATCATGGAGGCTGCAGTGCTGGAAGTGAATGGCGGCATGGAGGGGCTGGAGGCGCAGGTGAAGCGCGCTTTCTCGGAGGTCGATCCGAACCTAACGCTGGTGGGGATTCGTCCGATGGAGCAGCAGGTGGCGGACCGTCTGGATCAGGATAGAACTGTCGCGCAGTTGACGGGGCTGTTTGGATTGCTGGCGCTGGTGCTGGCGGCGGTGGGCTTGTATGGTGTTACGGCGTACAGCGTGGAGCGGCGGACGGCGGAGATTGGCGTGCGCATCGCGCTGGGTGCGAATCGGGCAAGCGTGGTGGAGATGGTGCTGAAGGGCGCATTTGTGCAGATTCTGATTGGGCTGGTGATCGGAGTTCCGGCTTCGATCGGGTGCGCGCGGCTGATTGCAGCGCAGCTGTACCAGGTGAAGGGTTGGGATCCGATGGTGCTGGGCGCGGCAGTGCTCGCGCTGGGGATTTGTGCGCTGGTGGCGAGTGTGGTTCCAGCGCGGCGGGCGGCGGCGGTGAATCCGGTTAGGGCGCTGCGAGTGGAGTGAGGGGCGGCTGGTCTGCGCGAGCCGACCGAAGAAAACAACTGCGGGTCTCTCCACTGCGGCCTTCCACTGTGTGGAAGACCTCCGGTCGAGATGACAGTTTGTGTTGTTGTGCGGGCGACGATGAGGACTCGAGTTCGATTCTGATTGGGTCTGCCCAGGATCTAGTTAGCGCCGCGCTGCGATCTTTGTACGGCGCGGATAAGGGTTGGCAGCTTGAGCGAAGTGGAAGGCCTGATATCTGCTCCGGCCATGTCTTTGAGCTGTGCGAGAGCCTGGGAGTGTTCGGCTGCATTGCGTGCGCAGGAGCAATCGGGCGGAATGTAAATGTCCAAGCCGCGCATATTGGCGTCGTGGGCGGTGGTGGTGATGCAGCTGTTGGAGGTAAGCCCGGTGAGGATGAGGGTTTCCACCTCCAGATGGCGGAGCAAGACTTCAAGCGGGGTCATGTAGAAGGCAGAGTGCATCGGCTTGAGGACGAAGTAGTCTTCACTGTCGGGGAGGAGAGGTCGCACGAACTGCGCGCCTTTAGCTTCGAGACAGCGGCCCATGAGGACTTCCTTTTCGCTGCGCCAATCGCCAAAATTGTCGTTTACGTATAGCACGGGGATGCGTAACTGGCGCGCACGCGCTTTGAGTTTGACGAGCGGGTCGCGGATATTGAGAGCGCCCTGTAGGATCTCGTTGCCATCGGGGAACTGAAAGGTGGTGAGTACGTCGATGAGCAAGAGAGCGATGGGTACGGGGGAGGGGCTGGTCTGCGCGTGTTTACGAGATCGCATGCGTTATCTGATGCATGAGGTGAACGTGCGACGGTTTCGCTGGCCGGCACGGAACTGCTAGGCTCGTGTCGTTATGAATTACGAGAACATTCGAGTGGAGAAGCGGGGGGCGATTGCAACCGTCTTCCTGGATCGGGCCAAGGCGCTGAACGCGCTGAATTCGGCGATGTTTGCGGAACTGGATGCGGCGTTTGGGGATTTGAGCGCAGACGTGGATGTGCGAGTGATTCTGTTGACGGGCGCGGGAGAGCGGGCGTTTGCAGCGGGCGCGGACATTCGCGAACTCGATGCGGTGAGGACGGGTGACGGAGAAGGGTTTGCTCTTCGGGGGCAGGCGGTGTTCCGGAAGATTGAGACGCTGGGCAAGCCGGTGATTGCGTGTGTGCGGGGATTTGCGCTGGGGGGTGGGTGCGAACTGGCTATGGCGTGCACGCTGAGGCTGGCGGCTGAGGATGCGAAGTTTGGGCAGCCGGAGGTGAAACTGGGAGTGATTCCGGGGTACGGGGGATCGCAGCGGCTGCCTCGGCTGGTGGGGCGCGGGGCGGCGCTGAAGCTGCTGCTGACGGGGGCGGTGGTCGATGCGCAAGAGGCGTTGCGGATCGGGTTGGTGGATGAGGTGGTTCCGGCGGCGGAGTTGATGACACGGGCGGATGCGCTGGCCGGGGAGATCGCGGCGCAGGCTCCGCTGGCGGTCGCGGAAGTGATTCGGGTAGTGGATGAGGGGCTGGATGTGCCGCTGGAGAAGGCGCTTGCGCTGGAGGCGGAGGCGTTTGGGAAATTGTGCGACACGGCGGATAAGGCGGAGGGGACGAGGGCGTTTCTGGAGAAACGGAAGGCGGAGTGGGGGAGACGGGGTTAGTGGTGTTAGCGACCATCACTCCCACGTCTCAAAAGCGAGACGTGGGGCACCACCTGCAACGAATAAGGGAGATGACGGTATCCTAGAAGGGTGAATTTCCTTCAGAAAAGTTTGCAGTATTGGGTGGCGGCGGGGGTGGTTGCGGCTGCGCTGGTTGCCTGTCATAAGCAGGAACAGGCTGTGGTGGGCGTGGCGAAGAGTGCCATGACGGCCGAGCAGCAGGCCAGGGCTTCGGCAGAGGCGCGGGCGACGAAGCGGGACGGGCAGCGGGCGGAGCTTCAGAAGATTTCGCTGCCGACGAAGAGCATGTACGTGGATATTCACGATCCCTCGGCATGGGCGAATCCGTTTCTGGCGATTGGGCCGGATACGATCACGCTGCGCATTGTGAATGCGGATGCGAATACCAGCGATGTAGGCAAAGGGACGATGCTGAGGCCGGAGGCGGCACGGCGGCAGGAGATCCAGATCAAGCCGGCGGATCTGGCCGAGGCCATGGTGGCGGTTCCGCAGAGCGCGTGGAAGTATGGGCGCGTGGTGGCGGTGGCGGAGATGCCAGGCGGAGCGGCGAAGGATCGCGCGAAGATGCGGCGGAACGTGGAAAGCGCGATACAGCAGTTGAACGATCTGGGGATCGTGGTGCAGGAGTGGCCGGGGCGGTAGACTCGTTCCCATTCATGTCGACGATGAAGCTGTCGACATGAATGGGGCACAGACTGTCTCTGGCGCACGTGCTGTTCGTATCCCGGTCGAATTGGTTTCGTGCCAATCCAGAGTGGGCACGCACATCTTGTAGATCGAAGCGCTAACATCACTGCGTGGACGTCTTTCAGATTCTGAATCAACCTGGTCTGGATCATGAGCAGTTCAGTGCGCATCGGGAGCTGGAGGCGCGGCTGAAGGCGAAGCTGCGCGGAGATGTGCTGTTTGATGCGGGGTCGCGCGCGCTGTATGCGACGGATGCTTCGAATTACAGGCAACTGCCGGTTGGTGTGATTCTGCCGCGGGATGCGGCGGATGTGGAGATGGGGCTGGCGGAATGCCGTGCGCTGGGTGCGGCTGTGTTGCCACGCGGGGGCGGAACGAGCCTGGCGGGACAGTGCGCGAATGTGGCCGTGGTGTTTGATTTTTCGCGCTACATGAACGGGTTGGTGTCGATTGATCCCGCGGCGAAGATTGCAGTGGTGCAGCCGGGGATTGTGCTGGACAGACTTCGGGATGCGGCGGAGAAGTTTGAGCTGACGTATGCGCCTGATCCCGCGACGCACTCGCGTTGCACGCTGGGCGGGATGATTGGGAACAACAGCTGCGGCGTGCATGGTCTGATGGGCGGCAAGGTTGTCGATAACGTGGAGAGCCTGGATGTGGCGCTCTACGACGGCACGCGAATGACAGTCGGCAAGACGAGCGATGCGGAGCTGGGGAAGATCATTCGCGAGGGAGGCCGGCGCGGAGAGATCTATGCGGGGCTGAAGAGCATTCGCGACCGGTATGCGGACCTGGTGAGGGCGCGGTTTCCGCGAATTCCGCGAAGAGTTTCTGGATACAACCTGGACGAACTGCTGCCGGAGAACGGATTCAATGTGGCGCGGGCGCTGGTGGGTACCGAGGGCACGTGTGTGACGGTGCTGGAGGCGCGGCTGAATTTGACGCAAAGCCCGCAGCATCGGGTGCTGACGGTGCTGGCGTTTCCGGATGCGTTTGCAGCGGCCGATGCTGTGCCGGCTGCGCTCGAGCACAAGCCGATCGGACTCGAGGGGTTCGACCAGATGCTGGTGGACTTCATGCGGCGCAAGGGCTTGGCATCCGCTCAATTGCAGAAGCTGCCGCCGGGGCAGAATTTTCTGCTGGTGGAGATGGGAGCAGATTCGGAAGATGAGGCGCAGGCGAAGTCGCGCAAGATAGCGGAGGCTTCGCAACAGTGGCCGGTGCGACCGATTGTGCATATCTGTTCGGCGGAAGAGGCGGCGAGCGTGTGGTATGTGCGCGAGTCGGCGCTGGGGGCGGTGGTATTTGTGCCGGGCGAGCCGGACAGGCATGAGGGGTGGGAGGACTCGGCCGTGCCGCCGGAGAAGCTGGGCGCTTATCTTCGCGCGATCAAGAAACTGATGGACGAGTACGGGTACAGCACTCCGCTGTATGGGCACTACGGGCAGGGATGCGTGCACATGCGGGTGAACTTCGACTATCGCAGTGTGGAAGGACTGCGGAAGTTTCGTGAGTTCATGGAGCGGGCGACGGATGTGGTGCTGGAGTTTGGCGGGTCGCTGAGCGGCGAGCATGGAGACGGGCAATCGCGGGCAGCGCTGCTGCCGAAGATGTTTGGGCCGGAGCTGATGGAGGCTTTTCGGGAATTCAAGAGGTTATGGGATCCCGATAACCGGATGAATCCCGGGAAGCTGGTGGATGCGGTGCGGGTGTATGACCCCGTGCAGAACTTGAGGCTCGGAATTCAGTCACAGTCGAGCGGGAATTCTGCGGAGCCACCGGTGCGGCCGCGTGAAGGCGTGGACGCGTTCGAGAGGCATTTTGCATTCGCGAAGGATGGCGGGTCAATGGAGCGCGCGACAGAGCGGTGCGTGGGTGTGGGTGCGTGCAGGAAGACCGAGAGTGGAGTGATGTGTCCCAGTTATCGCGGGACGAGAGAAGAGAAGCACTCGACGCGCGGAAGGGCACATTTGCTTTGGGAGATGCTGGCGGGATCGCTGAGGCCGGAGGGGTTCAAGAGCGAGGCGGTGCATGAGGCGCTGGATCTGTGCCTGAGCTGCAAGGCGTGCAAGACTGAGTGTCCGGTGCAGGTGGATATGGCGGCTTACAAGGCGGAGTTTCTGGCCCAGCACTACAAAGGGCGCATGCATCCGCTGCAGCATTATGTATTCGGGTTCGCGGACAAGCTGGCGCGATTGGGGTCGATTGCGCCGGGGTTGACCAATGCGGTGCTGACCGGATCGCTGACGGGCGGACTCGTGAAACGGCTTGCGGGAGTGGCGAAGGAGAGAAAGCTGCCGCAGCTGGCGAGGGAGTCTTTCCAGAAGTCGAGGATGAAGGGCAACCATTCGGTTGCGGTTGCAGAAAATGGGTATGGGCGGCGGGTTTTGTTGTGGCCGGATACGTGGAACAACTACTACCATCCAAGATCGCTGTCGGCGGCGGAGACGGTGCTTGAGGCTACAGGGTTTGAGGTGGAGTGTCCGCGAGAGCATATTTGCTGCGGGAGGCCGCTGTACGATTTCGGATTTCTGGACCAGGCGCGGGGCTACCTGGAGCATGTGCTGGAGAAGGTGGGGCCGCAGATCGATGCGGGGATGCCCTTCATTTTTCTCGAGCCGAGTTGCGCGAGCGTCTTCAAGGATGAGCTGTTGGAATTCTTTCCGAAGAGCGAGCGGGCGCAGAGGTTGAGCCGGCAGACATGGCTGTTGGCGGATTGGCTGGCTGAGAAAGCACCTGAGTGGCGGCCGTCGGGATTGGAGGGCGCGCATGTGATGGTGCATGGGCATTGCCATCACAAGGCTGTGTTTGGCGGGCCGGCAAGCGAGTTGGCGCTGCTAAAGAAGGCTGGCGCGAACGTGGAAGCGATCAAAGCGGGATGCTGCGGGATGGCGGGGCCGTTCGGTTTTGAGGCGGAGAAGTACGAAGTGTCAAAGAGGATTGCGCAGGATGGGTTGATGCCGGCCGTGGAGGAAGCGGGCCCGATGACGGTGCTGGTAGCGGATGGATTCAGTTGTCGAGAGCAGATCGAGCAGCTGGGACACAAAGAGGCGGTGCACTTCGCGGAAGTGCTGGCGCGAGGCTGCGGGTGCGGTGGGTAGGTTTTTAGGGAACAGGGACTAAGGGACTGCGGAATTAGGGACTAAGGGGTTTCGGCCATGTGGCGACCTGGGAAGTGGATCTAGACTTTGTGTATGGGAAATCGAGCACCGTATCTGGCGACTACTCGAGGAATTGCTGTGAGCGTGGAGCCAACTTACCTTGAGGCGAGATCATCGCCAGAGAATTCGCAGTATTTTTGGGCCTATCGAGTAGTCATCGAGAATCAGGGCTTGGAAACGGTGCACCTGCTGAACCGGCACTGGATGATTACGAATGCGCGGGGAGAATTGACTGAAGTGAAAGGTCCGGGCGTGGTCGGGGAGCAACCGATTCTGAAGCCGGGAGAGAGCTTTGAATACACGAGCGGTGCGCCCCTCAACACGCCGACGGGAATGATGGGCGGGGCTTACGAAATGGAGAATGAAAGCGGTGAGCGCTTCCATATCGAAATACCGACGTTCTCGCTGGATAGCCCGAATCAACGCGTGTTTCTGAACTGAATCGGATCGTGAGTTGCGGATTCTGAGACGAAGATCCGCGACTCGCTGCATCTCACGACCCCGGTCACCGAGTGCGGGGGGGCGGTGGACATGATCAGAAAAAACATCGTCTCCTCGATGTAAATGCACCCAAACTCCCAGGTCTCAAAATCGAGACCTGGGGCACCCAGATTTAAAAGAGTGACGGGCGAGAGGCGCTGCCGAGGAGCGAGGGATCTACGTTCGCGGTGGAGTGGGTGCCTTCGCCGCCGCCCCAGGCGAAGACGAACGAGAGCACGGGGAGTCCTCCGGCGTGGACGGTGAATCCGGCACCGAAACTGTGGCGGAGGTGATCGATGCTGATGTCGCCGCGGCTGAGTCCGATTTTTGCCTCGTCGGCGGAGAGGAGCGCGCCGATGGGGAGTTTGCCGAGAGAGTGCTCGATGGTGCCTCGGAAGAGGAGCAAGTCAGGGCCGCGGAAGCGGTAGTCGGGGTAGCTTGGCAGGATGGGTGTTCCGTTGAGATTGGAGCCACCGATGGTGGGCATGAAGTAGAAGGGAACCTGGCTCCCCTGGCCTGCAAAAGACTCGGAAATGAATGCGCGGAGATCGATGGAGCCTTCGAGCTTTCGCGTGAGCGAGGCCTTCGGGCAGGGCATGGCCTGATCTTCCCGGCCGGCGCCTCCGCAGTAGTCGGGAGTGTTGTGGGAGAGTGTGGCCGACGCAGAGCTGCCGTAATATTTCCCGATGGATTTGGAGAGATGGGAGAGAGGGATGGAGTGATTGAAGTCGAAGTTGAGGCGACGGAAGGAGTAGCGGCTGTCGCCGGGAGCGAAGAACTGCTGGAACTGGAGGAGGTAGTTGAGGTTCACTCTGCCGCCGAAGAGCGATGGGACGAGGCGCACGCCTTCTGATGGCTGGAAGTAGGCGGGCTGGTGAGTGAGGCCGGGGGCGGTGGTTTCGTTGAAGAGAGACTCGATGGATGGGATGTCGTGTTCGCGGCCTGAGCGCAGTGAGGGAAAGCGGCCGTTGAACTCGGCAACGATGGCGATGACAGGCGATTTGCCTGAGATGGAGATAGGGAAGGCCATGTCAGCGCCGGTGACGTTTTCGGAGAAGCCGAACGTTGTTTGCGAGAGCCGAGTTGTTGCGGGTCCGAGACCGAAGTAGTCGACCCGGTTGAGGGAGATGCTCTGCGAGTAGAGATGAAAGAGTGGGGCGACGTGGTAGCTGTTGCCGGCGGGGAGTTTGTAGGCCTTAAGGTAGCCACCGGCGCGCCATGAGCCGTTCATGGTGGCGACGGCGTCGAGGCTGAAGTTGGTGCGCCATTCGCTGGCGAAGTTTTTGTGCTCAACGAATGCGACGCCGAAACCCATGCCGTTGTCGGGAGCGAGGCTGCCGAAGGCGAGGTGGAAGGGCTGGCCCAGGACGAGGGTCTGGCCGCAATCGGCGAACTTGGAGATTTGCGAGCAGGCTTTGAGAGCGATGCCTTCGCGACGGAGATCGGCCTGGAAGCGGGACTCGTTCTGGGCGCTACAAAGCGCGGCGGCGAGCAGAAGAGCGAAGGAAGAGCAGATTTGTCGAGTGAGTCTGGCCATGGGGGATGGTCTCTCGCTATTTCTTTTTCGAAGATTTGGTTTTCGGTTTTCTGCGCGGCCTGGCAGGAGCTTCACTGGCGGCGATGGCGAGTCCGCTGGTCGAGCTGCGCGGCAATGTTTTCTTTGTACCGATCGAGACGAGCTTTGGTTTCGCCGGTTTCTCGCTTACGCCGGAACGGAGGAGGCGCGTCATGGCGTGGATGTACTGTGCGGCTTCGTTCTCGGTGGTGATGCGGTGCTGCGGAATTTTTTCGCGGTGCTGGGGAGAGAGCTTCTCTTCGACGTGCTTGAAGTGTTTGACCTGAGCTTTGATCAGGTCAGACATGGGACGACCTTTGTGGAAGGCTTCTTTCGATGGCGGGGGAACTTGGATGATTTCCATTTGGGTTTACCTCCTCACTTCAGGTTCTTGAACTTGGGGCACTGATCGTCGGGGCGGACGGCGGGCTGGTCGAGATAACCGAGGAATGTGTTTGCAGCGAGTTCGCGTTTTGAGCGCTGGGTGTAGTCGCCGAGGAAGTAGTCGGTGATGGTGGCGGGGATGGATGCGTGCTCGAAGACGTCGTTGATGACGGAGCCGCGCTTAACCCAGGGCGAGACGAGGACGGCGGGAACGCGAACGCCGAGGCGATCGAAGTAAAACGGATCGGGAGTGCCGGTGGCGCTGGGCTGCGCGACGAAGGGAGCGTCGGGCGTGCAGGCGGGCGGCGGGACGTGATCGTAGATGCCGCCGTGCTCGTCGTAGACGATGAGGAGGGCTGTGTTGGGCCAGAGCTTGGAGTTGTTGCGGATCGCGTTGTAGACCTCTGCGATGAACTGCTCGCCGGCGCGGACGTCATGATCGGGATGCTGGTCGCTGGCGATGAGCTCGCCCATGCCGTCCGGCGAATCGTGGTCGGTATAGTTGGGCTCGATGAAGGAGTACTCGGGGAGTTCGTTGCGCTTTGCGGCGTCGAGGAAGTCCTGGAAAGTGCCGAAGAGCGATGGCTGATTCTTGAGCAGGTTGACGACTTCGAGCGATGAGCTGGCTTCGTCGAAGTAGTAGAGGCGGGTGGAGTGGCCGGCTTCGTTGAGGCGCTCGTAGATGCTCTTGAACTGCTTGTTCCAGTAGAAGACGTCCATGCTGACCTGGCCAAAGGAGGTGCCGTAGTGGGCGAAGGCGCGGTTGCAGAGCGTGGGGCCAGGGATGGAGGAGAACCAGCGATTGAAGACGGCGTACTCCATTGCCAGCTTGGAGAGCACGGGAAGCTTGTCGGGCGGGAAGTAGTTCATGATCAGGTGCGAGTGCTTCACGCTGCGCTGCTGATTGAAGTAGCTCTTGACGAAGCCCTGCATGTTCGGGGTGCGGTTAGGATTCTGGCCGGTGGTGACGCCGCCGAAGATCTGCAGATCGACCGCTGGGAAATGGTGGTCGGGGTCGGGGTCGAGCTGGCTCTGGTATTCGGCGGTGGGTGAGACGGAGACGGGGACGCCGGTGGAGTCAGGGTTGGTCTCGGTGCCGTCGAGGCCGTCGATGGCGGAGTTGAGGCGCTTGAGGCCGCCCAGCATGTGGTCGAAGGAGCGGTTCTCCATCATGAGCACAACGACGTGCTGAAGCTGCTTGATTCCTGGAAGCTTCGGGTCCGGCATCAGTTTTGATTCTCCGTTGCGAGTTTCTCGAGCTGGGGAAAGAGGGGAGTTGCTCGTTCTCTTGGTGGTTACGGCATGCGGTTTAGAAACCGGCTTTTGGATAGTGATTGTGACATGTTGGGCGTTTCAAAGGGAAGGATAACGAAGGGAGGGGGTCGGAAGGGGAGGAGGGGTGTCATTGGATTGTCATGTTTTCATCGCGGATGGTATGGCTTCTGAGCGGAACGTGCGGAGAGGAATCGCACTTCGCAGCGATTCCTCATTCTGAAAGCCATCTCAGCGGCGAGGGCAATGGTTCACAGGCGAAATCCAAATGAATGACGCGGCGATGGGCGGGTGCTTGAGAGGGCGACGATGCGTGGAGCAGGAGTGGTCGCATCAACATCGCACCGCCACGAGCCACAGCGCAGACGTGAGGTTGTGAATTGGCGAGGACGGCTGGGATATCCGCTTCAGCGATACGACCGGAGCGATGTGATCGGGGAATCACTTTCAAAGCACCATTGGATTCGTCACATGGATCGAGATGAAGGCGAATCGAAATCATCTTCTCAAGCACTGATGCGGGGGGCTGCACGTGGAGGATGCCAGATTTCGTTGACCAAGGGCCAAATCCCTCGACCTCTGCTTTCATCTGCACCGCGATGGTGACGTCCTGATGCCACGGCACCTTCCAATTTGCTTCCGGTATTTTGTCGAAAAGGATGCCCCGGACCGGATATGCTTTGCCGCCAAGAATTGCCCGCGCGAAGGCGAGGATCTGCTCCGATCCAGCCAAAGTGCGAATGGTAGGAGAATCCAGCAGATTGCGTATCGCAAAGATTTTGCCGTTGCGATGCACGCCTTGGCCTGCCTGTTCGTTCTCGATCGACTTGATCAGCTCATCGGCTTCCAGGTTGGAGAGGATCCCGTCTTGAAGTGCATAGCCGTGAACTTCAACGTGGCGCGACAACTCTCTCGGATCCAACATTGTCATGATTCTAATAAGCCGGAGAGTCAGCCTCTGTTCATCTCGAGATGATCATTCGTCGAGGGGCACAATTACCGGTGCAATTATTGGCAATAAGTTGCGGGTAAGTTGAGGTTTGTAAGTTAGTAAGTGGTGGAACGGGTGAGTCGTCGCACAATTCGTATGTGAATGCACTATGAATGGTGATATCCACAGAATCTACTAGGGTTTTGCACTTGCATCCACAGATCGATCGGGCCTACTGTCTCTAACTAGCTGGTGACTCTGTAGCTGATTGGAACAGCAGCT
>Ga0105241_10000025_pt1 | contig 132929 bp, 134 predicted proteins | sample KBSC64metaG_FD_80422 | JGI IMG/M metagenome (GOLD analysis project Ga0105241, IMG submission 80422) | Corn rhizosphere microbial communities from Kellogg Biological Station, Michigan, USA - KBS C6-4 metaG | ecosystem: Host-associated > Plants > Roots > Rhizosphere > Soil | place: Michigan... | reverse complement strand
TCGCCGACAGTGGCTTGGCGTTCGTTCGGCTCGTTGCGCCAACGACGCCGAGTGAGCGGATGCGGGAGATCAGCCAGCATGGGAATGGCTTCGTCTATTTGATCAGTCGTCGCGGCGTGACGGGGTTGCGCGACGACATTCCCGACGATCTTCCGCCGACGATCGAACGGTTGCGCGCCGCGACGGACCTTCCGATCTGCGTCGGGTTCGGTGTGTCGACGCCAGAGCAAGCAAAGACGGTCGGCGCGCTCGCGGATGGCGTGATCGTAGGAACGGCGATCGTTCGTGCGGCGGAACAGGGGCCCGAGGCGGTGCGGACCCTCACGGCGTCGTTGCGCCAAGCGCTCGATAGCATCGGCTCGTCCATGGCGGGAGCTCGATAAGTTCCATGCGTCCGGATACCGTTACGCTCAAAGGAATGCGCTTCCACGCGCGGATCGGTGTCTTGCCACACGAAGAGCAAATTCCGCAGCCACTCGAAGTCGATTTGACTGTGGAAGTGTCCGACGCGCGGACAGTTCACGTCGTCGACTATACTGTCTTGTTCGACGCGGTCGATAGTGTCGTGAGCGGCGTCCATATCGGTTATCTCGAAGACGCCGCCGAGCGCATTGCGTCGGCGGTGCTGGCCGTGCCTGGTGTGGCGACGGCTCACGTCGCGGTGCGTAAACCTCACGTCGCGCTGCGGGGACCGCTCGCGTACGCTGAGGTTGCCATTACGCGGCCGCGAGGCTGAGAGGCCACGAGCGATGTTCGACGATGTCGCGTACGTCGCACTGGGCTCCAATCTCGGAGATCGCGCCGAGCATCTCGCAACCGCGCGGACTCATGTCGAAGCACTGGACGGCGTGCGCGACGTTCGCGTTTCGTCGATCGAGGAAACGGCGCCGCTGGGTTCTGTCGCACAAGGCGCATTTCTCAATCAAATGATGGCGTTCCGCACCTCACTGATGCCGCTCGATTTGCTCGACGCGCTGTTGGAGATCGAACGTCAGGGCGGACGCGTTCGCGCCGAACGTTGGGGCGCACGGACGATCGATCTCGACATCGTACTGTTCGCCAAGACGACGTGGAACGACGATCGGTTGATGGTCCCGCATCCACAACTTCCGTATCGTGATTTCTGGCACCGGGAGCTTGCGGAGCTCGGAGCTCCGGGGTTCACCGCGTCATCAACATCGCAACCACCTTCTTCGACACCTGTATGAGTGTAGCGCCCAAACCACGCCCGATCACGGCGCACGACATTCTCGCGCGGAAAGGAAAAGATCGTCTCGTCGTCGTGACCGCGTATGACGCGCTGTTCGGCCGTTTGGTCGACGAGGCCGGTGTCGACATCGCGCTCGTCGGCGATTCACTCGGCAACGTGGTGGCGGGATTCGATACGACGCTCCCCGTAACGTTGGCACAGATGATTTATCATGGCAGCGCCGTCCGCCGCGGTGTCTCGCGCGCCATGGTCGTCGTCGACATGCCGTTCATGACCTATCAGATCGACGTCACGACCGCGTTGACGAACTGCGGCATGGTGATGCAGCAGACCGGTGCACAAGGGGTCAAGCTCGAAGGCGGCACTGTGCGCATGGCGGGAATCATTGGCGCGGTTGTTGAAACGGGGATCCCCGTCATGGGGCATCTCGGTTTCACGCCGCAATCGGTGAACGCGCTGGGATATCGTGTGCAGGGGCGCGACGATAAAGGGGCGCATCAACTGATCGATGATGCGAAGCGTTTGGAACAGGCGGGCGTGTTCTCCATCGTCCTCGAGCTGGTTCCGGCCGAGCTTGCGCAACGAATCACCGACGCCGTTTCAGTACCGACGATCGGGATTGGGGCTGGCCCCGGATGCGACGGACAAGTCTTGGTGCTCCCCGATCTGCTCGGGCTGAACGACACCTTCGCGCCGAAATTCCTCAAACGCTACGCCAACCTCGCCGACACCGTTCGTGATGCGGTTCGTGCCTACGGCGAGGATGTGCGCGGCGGTACGTATCCGGACGCCGAGCACAGCTTTTAGCTCTATGCCGCGCGCCGTCACAAAATCGACAAAAACCGCGGCGCAAAAAACACCGGCGCTCGAACCGATGTACGCCAGTATTGGGCACGATGTCCCCGCTGGAAGAACATGGACGTTCGAGCCGAAGTACGATGGGGTTCGCGTCTTGGCGCACGCCACGCGAACGGGTGTACGTCTCGTGACACGAAACGGGAATGACAAAGCGCGGCAGTTCCCGGAACTAGTGATCACGCTGACGGCGATGGCACAGGCGCTCGGTCACCCCTTCATTCTCGATGGGGAGATTGTTGCCTTGGTACGGAATACACCGGCCCGATTTCAACGGCTCCAAGGACGAATGCACCTTCGCGCCGAACATGAAATTCGTACCCTCGTCAACGAAGAGCCCGTCGCGCTCATGGCGTTCGATCTGTTGCGCGATGGGACGACGTCGCTCCTGTCTGAGCCGTGGCGTGTTCGCCGGACCCATCTGCAGCATCTCCTGCGCGACGCATTCGCCGCCCTCGGAACGTCCGCCCGGATGGTCCGTCGTCACATCCGGCTCGCGCCATCGACGCGAGGGAGCGGCGCTGCGATGGTCCGGCGCGCACGTGAACAAGGGTGGGAAGGGGTCATCGCCAAGCAGATCGATGCGCCATACGTTCCTGGAGACCGCTCCCATGCCTGGCGCAAGCTGAAGGTCGAATTCCGGCAGGAATTCGTCGTCGGTGGTTTCACCGCGCCGCGCAAGAGTCGCCAACACATCGGGGCGCTCCTTCTAGGCTACTATGACAAACAGGGGCGCCTCATCTATGCCGGACACATGGGCGGAGGCTTCACCCGAGCTGGGTTGGTGGAGATGCACCGCACGCTCGAGCCGTTGATCCAGATGCGGTGTCCGTTTTTCGAAGAGCCGCACCCAAACGAGCCGGTCACGTGGGTCCATCCCAAAGTCGTCGTGGAAGTCAAATTCAGCGAATGGACCGGCGACGGCCGCCTGCGGCAGCCAATTTTTCTGGGGACACGCGACGACAAGAGTCCGCGCGACGTCGGACGCGAAGGGGCGAGCGTCCAGCTCGCGCATGCGACCTCGCAGGGCGAGTCGCGGGGTAAGTCGTCGCCCCGAAAGGGACGTAGTAAATTTTAGGCCGGATCTAGACCTCTGACTGGAATGGTTATGCTCTTGGGGAAGACGCGCGCTCTCGTTGCCATGACGACCCTCGCCGTGGCCGTCGCCGGCTGCCATGGCTCTGCCGATAAGTCCTCGCCCGACTCGGGACACGCCGCGGGCGCATCCACCGCGTTCGGCAAATTCGCCGACGTCTATTTTGATTCGCTCTACGCGTATACGCCATCGTCGGGGACGGCGAGCGGATTTCATCAATACGACAACCAGTTAGAGGACATGTCCGCCGCGTCGGTCACTCGGCGCACCGCGACATTGAAAGCGCAACTGGCCTCGCTCGATTCGCTGCGGCACACGACGTTGACGGTCGATGATTCCATCGACGCCGCCATTCTCGATGGTGCGATTCGATCCGAGCTGCAGGATGAAGACATCTTGCAAAACTGGCGCAAGAATCCGATGACATACGTCGGCTTGCCCGGCAACGCCGTCGATCTCTTGATGAAGCGGAGCTTTGCACCGCCCGTCGAGCGTCTCAAGTCCGTGACTGCGCGGTTGCGTGGCGTTCCGGCGCTGTTGACGGCGATGCGCGCCAACATCGACAATCCGCCGCGCGAGTTTACGGACCTCGCGGTCCGGATCGCCGGTGGATCGGTCGGGTTCTTCAAGAACGACGTCGCGACGTGGGCAAAGCAAGCCGCCGGCTCCGACACCGCCGCGTTGGCCGCATTCACGCGCGTCAACGATTCCGCCGCCGCCGCGATGCAGAGCGCGACCGATTGGTTGAAGAACACCGCGCTCCCCGCGTCGCACGGCACCTTCGCGATCGGCGCGCAGAACTTCTCCGACAAGCTGCGCTACGACGAAATGGTCGATCTCCCACTCGATCGGATCCTCGCGATCGGTGAAGCCAACTTGGCCAAGGATCACGCCGCATTCGTCCAAGTGGCGAGTCTCGTCGCACCGGGCAAGACTCCTGCGCAAGCGATGGCGTCGTTGGAGACCGACCATCCCACCGCCGATTCGTTGATCGCGTCGGCCAAGTCGACCGTTGCGGCGACGCGGCAATTCCTCATCGATCATAGCATCGTGACCGTGCCGTCGCAGCTCTTCCCGAACGTCACGGAAACTCCGCCATACGCCCGCTCCGGAACCTTCGCGTCGATGGACACGCCAGGCGCGTACGAAACGAAGGCGACGGAAGCGTTCTATTATGTGACGCCGCCCGAAAAAGAGTGGGACGCCAAACACGTCGAGGAACATCTCCGTCTCTTCAACCGTCCGGTGATGAGCATCATCACCGTCCACGAAGTCTTCCCGGGACACTATCTCCAGTTCCTGTACGCCCAACAGTTCCCGACCAAGACGCGCAAGCTCCTGTACGCCAGCTCGAACGTCGAAGGGTGGGCGCACTACGGCGAGCAGATGGTGATCGAACAAGGCTTTGGCGGCGGCGATCCGAAGATTCGTCTTGCGCAATTGTCCGAAGCACTCTTGCGCGACTGCCGGTACGTCGCCGGGATCAAAGAGCACACGCAAGGATTGTCGGTCCAGCAAGCCTCCGACGAATATTTCGTCAAGCAGTGCTTCCAAGAGCCGGCCAATGCATACGAAGAAGCCCGTCGCGGCGCCTACAATCCCACGTACCTCTACTACACACTCGGCAAGTTGGAGATTTACAAGTTGCGCGCCGACTATCAGAAAGCGAAAAGGAATGCCTTCTCGTTGCGCGATTTCCACGATCAATTCGTGAAGCAAGGCGGAATTCCGATCAAGATGATCCGCCGGATCATGCTCCCGAACGATACGTCATCCGTTCTCTAATACGATGCAGAGTGTCTCGACGATCGCGGACTGCCGAACGGCAGTCGCGCACTTGCGATCCGCGCACGCCGGTGCGCGCCGGATCGCGTTCGTTCCGACTATGGGGGCATTGCACGCCGGCCATTTAGCGTTGGTCGACGAAGCGCGCAAACATGCGGACGCGGTCGTCACCAGCATCTTCGTGAATCCGCTCCAATTCGGCGCGAATGAAGATCTGGCCAAGTATCCACGCACACTCGAAGCAGACGCCGATGCATTGCGCGCACACGGCGTCGAACTCCTGTTCACCCCCTCGGTGGACGACATGTATCCCGCCGGGCGAGCGGTCACCGTGACGGCGGCGCCGCACGATACGGAGTTCGAAGGCGCCATTCGTCCCGGGCATTTCACGGGCGTGCTCACGGTCGTCAGCAAACTGTTTCACATCGTGCAGCCCGACGTCGCCGTCTTTGGCGAAAAAGATTTGCAACAGCTTTCGCTCGTGCGTCGCATGGTGCGCGATCTCGATGTCCCTATCGAAGTCGTCGCGTTCCCGACAGTCCGAGAGGAAGATGGTTTGGCGATGTCGAGTCGGAACCGTTACCTTGCGCCCGAGGATCGCGCCAGAGCGGCTCGGCTCTCTCGTGCCCTGCGCGCGGTGCGCGAGCGGTATCACGCGGGAGAAACCGACGGCGAGATCTTGCTGCGACATGGCAGAGCCGTGTTGGAGGACGATCCGCAGATTCAGGTCGATTATTTGGCGATGGTCGATCCTCGGACGTTCACCCGTGTTTCGGCCGCCGCGCCCGGCTCTGGCGTCATTCTCGCGGCACGAGTCGGCACGACCCGTCTCCTGGACAACATCATCTTATGAGCGCAGCGATCACGGCGGACGATCTCCGGCTCCCATCATGGGCAGTCGTCGGCGACAAACGATTGGCGCACATCAATCGCGTGACGACGCTCCTGCGCGCATGGGCCGCGGCGATGCGCTTGTCGCCCGAAGAAGCCCGCGCGTTCGAAGATGCGGGACGATGGCACGATGCCGTGCGCGACGCCTCCGAAGCGGATCTGCGCGCGATCACCGGCGATCGGACGTCCCCCGAAGGGTTGTTGCACGGTCCCGCCGCCGCGATTCTCTTGGAACGCGACGGAGAAAGCCGCCGCGACGTCCTCGACGCGGTGCGCTATCACACGGTCGGTTCGGTGACGTGGGGACGCGTGGGCCGAGCGTTGTACATGGCCGATTACCTCGAGCCGGGGCGCAAATTCTCGCGCCAGGATCGGCACTTCCTCGCTACGCTCGTCCCAGAAGCGTTCGATTCCGTCTTCCGGCAAGTCGTCCGTTCACGACTCGAATGGTCGGTCCGGGAAGGGAATCACATTTTCCCAGAAACCGTCTCGCTCTGGAACTCCTTTCAGTGAAGCCAGGATGGTACGTCGTCGCCGCACTCGTCGTCGCGGCCGGCGTCGTAGGAGTCAGACGATATCGTGCATCCCATCGGCCGGCATCACCCGCCGCCGCAACCGCACCGCCGACGTACGACAAGACGGCGTTCAATACGCACGCCCCGGACAGTTCGCATATCACCGTCGAAGTCATCAACGCGACGAAAGTGCGCGGGCTCGGTCGTCGCGCGACATTCTATTTGCGGGATCGCGGGTTCGACGTGATGTACGTGGCGACGACGAAAGAGGTGCGCGCGTCGACGATGGTGTTGGATCGTTCGGGGCATCCGGACCGCGCCAAGTTGGTGGGGCAGGCGCTCCACGCGCCGTCGCAATCCGCCCCCGACTCCACCCGCTATATCGACGTGACCGTTCTACTCGGCAACGACTGGACGCCGCCGCCGCTCCCGTTCTACCCGTAACTGGCCGCACGCCGCGGCAATGTCTTTTCCGCGGCTCTTTCGGACGGCGACTTCGATCCCTTCCGCGCGCAGCTCGTCCGCGAAGTGGCGAATCTCGCGCGCGGTCGTCGGCGTAAAATCGCCGGCGCCGCCCGGATGCAGCGGAATCAAATTCACGAATGCCCGGCAATCACGCGCCAATTGCGCCAATTGTAATGCATGCTCTGGAAGATCGTTCACACCACCGAGCATCACGTATTCAAACGTCACGCGCCGGTCGAATTCCGCCGCCGCGGCGATCACGTCGGCGAGCGGATATTTCGTGTTGATCGGCATCAACGTGTGCCGGAGCGCGTCGTTCGGCGCGTGAATCGAAATTGCGAGCCGGAACTGCTCCGGCCGCTGGCTCAACGCCACGATCCCCGGGAGGATCCCGACCGTCGACACCGTGATGTGTCTCGCGCCAATGCCAAACCCCGCCGGATCATTCAAGATCGTGAGCGTGGGCGAGACCGCTTTCCAATTCATGAGCGGCTCGCCCATCCCCATGAAGACGATGTTCGTCGCCACCACCGACGGCTCGGCGAGCTGCAGCTCGCGCACTTGGCCCGCAATTTCGAACGGTTCCAGATTCCGGGCAAATCCCATCACCCCGGTCGCGCAGAAGGCGCACTGGAGCGCGCACCCCGCTTGCGACGAGATGCAGAGTGTCATCCGGTTCGCATCCGGAATGGCGACCGTCTCGATCATCTGCCCATCATGGAGCCGAAACAGGAATTTTTCCGTCCCATCCGACGAGGTCTGGCGCGTCACCAATTCGAGCGACGGTAGCTCGAACGACTGTTCGAGTTCTGCCCGAAGCGCCGCCGGAAGCTCCGTCATCTCCGCGAAGGATCGAACCGGAGCCTGCCACAGCCGGCGCGCCACCTGTTTGGCGCGGTACGACGGGATCCCGTGCGCCGCGCAAAACTGCGTCAATGTCTCCAGCGCCTCAGCCGGCGTGAGGTTCAACAGATTCTGCGTCATTTGATCCAAAGCGTTGCCACACTTAAATTTAACCGATCTTCATGTCTCTCTCGAACCGACTTTCCACGTCCTTTAGTTGGGGACGTCGCACCGCCGCGTGAGTACTCCCGCGTCCGCCACAACTCAGCGCACCTCACTCTGCGGCGAGCTGCGCGCCGAACACGCTGATACCCCGGTCCGCCTCGGTGGATGGGTCCATCGTACCCGCAATTTGGGGGGGCTCGTCTTTCTCGATCTTCGCGATCGGGCGGGGCTCGTCCAGGTCTCCTTCAATCCGGAATTCACCCCGGCCGACGTCATCGCCACCGCGGCGTCACTCTCGCTCGAAAGTGTCGTCTCCATCGAAGGAACGGTCGCGCTTCGTCCCGCCGAGATGCGTAACGCCGACATGGAGACGGGGGACATCGAGGTGCGCGCGACTGGCCTCAAGGTCTTGAGTGCCGCCTCGACACCGTCGATTCCTGTCGCCTCGGCCAAAGGGGCGAATTTGGCGGCGGAGGAGCTTCGCCTCCGGCATCGCTATCTCGATCTGCGACGCCCGGAGCTGCAGAAGAATTTTCTTCTGCGCCACAAGCTCCAGCAGGTGATCCGGCGATATCTCGATAGCCACGGCTTCCTGGAAATCGAGACGCCAATCCTCACCAAGCCCACCCCCGAAGGGGCGCGGGATTATTTGGTGCCGAGCCGAGTGCATGAGGGGGAGTTTTATGCGCTGCCGCAGTCGCCGCAGCTGTATAAGCAGCTCCTCATGGTCGCCGGATTCGACCGGTATTTCCAGATTGCGCGCTGCTTCCGCGACGAAGACTTGCGGGCGGACCGGCAGCCGGAATTCACGCAGATCGACATCGAAGCCTCCTTCGTCGACCGCGAGGACATTTACGCGCTCACCGAAGGGTTACTCGTCGCGATGTTCGAAGTGGCCGGCGTGTCGGTAACGGCGCCCTTCCAGCGGATGCCCTACGCCGAGGCGATGGAGAAATACGGTTCCGATCGCCCGGATTTGCGCTTCGGTCTCGAAATCATCGACGTCACGTCGGCGGTTTCGCGCGCGGAGTTCAACGTCACGCGCGGCGCGATTGCGGCAGGGGGACGGGTACGCGGCATCCGGGTTCCGGGTGGCGCGTCGTTGTCCCGTAAGCAGGTCGATGAGATCGAAGCGGTGGCTAAGTCGGCGGGAGCCGCCGGATTGTTGCGGCTCAAACGCGTCGACGGCAAATACGATGGTCCGCTGGCCAAATTCCTCGACGCAGAGGCAGAAGCCGCGCTCGCGCTCGAGGACGGCGACCTGTTGGTGATGGTCGCGGCGCCGGATCACATCTCGAGCCCCGCCTTGGATCGCGTCCGGCTCGATCTTGCACGCCGGCTCGATCTGATCGCCGAAGGGGCGTCGTCACTCTTGTGGGTGACCGACTTCCCGTTGTTCATCATCGATCCAGCGACGGAGACGTTGCAGGCTGTGAACCACCCGTTCACCGCGCCGAATCCGGAAGACATCCACCTGCTCGACACGGCACCCGAGCGCGTTCGCGCGCTCGCGTACGACGTCGTATACAACGGCACCGAGCTCGGCGGCGGCAGCATTCGTATTCACGAGCCGGAGCTGCAGCGGAAAGCGTTGCAGCTCCTCGGCCTCGACGAAGAGACCGCGGAGTCGCGGTTCGGGTTCCTGCTCGAAGCGCTGGCGGTTGGTGCGCCACCGCATGGTGGGCTCGCGTTCGGTTTCGACCGCGTCGCGATGCTCCTCGCCGGGGCCCCGAGCTTGCGTGATGTGATCGCATTCCCCAAGACGACGGCGGCGCGTGCCTTGTTCGAAGGTGCGCCGTCAGTCGTGCCCGCCAATGATTTGGCGGAGCTTCACCTCAGCCCTGTGGCGACTTGAGCACCCCCGACGAATCCGTCACCCATCGTCTCTCGACCGAAGGCGCCGACATGTTGACGTTGGCCGGCGTCAATGACGAAAATTTGACCGAGTTGGCGCGCCAATCTGGCGTTCGTGCGGCGTTACGTGGTGACACCTTGACATTGACCGGTACGCGCGACGAAGTCGAACGCGCCACCGCTGTCGCGCAGCGGATGATCGACGCCGCCAAGCAACAACTCGTCCTGACCGCCGACGACGTGCTCCGCATGAGCCTCGAAGGGGGACGCGGCGACATGACGAACGGCGAGGCGCGGATCGTCTTGCCGGGTGTTCGCAAGATCATCCAGCCCAAGACGGCCGGGCAGAGTGAGTATCTGAAGCTCATCGCCGAGAATGACGTCGTCGTCGGGATTGGGCCGGCGGGAACGGGAAAGACGTATCTCGCCGTGGCCGCGGCGGTCGATGCGTTGTCGCGCAAACGCGTGCGCCGGATCGTGCTCGCACGTCCAGCGGTCGAAGCGGGCGAAAGTTTGGGATTTCTGCCGGGCGACATGCAGGCCAAGGTCGATCCCTATCTCCGCCCCTTGTACGACGCGCTCGAAGACATGATGCCGCACGAGCGGGTGCAGAAAGCGCTCGAGACGCGGACGATCGAAATCGCGCCACTCGCGTACATGCGCGGCCGAACGTTGGCCGATGCCTTCGTCATTTTGGATGAAGCGCAGAACGCGACCAACGCGCAGATGAAGATGTTCCTCACCCGATTGGGGATCAATTCCAAAGTCGTGGTGACTGGTGACAAGACGCAAATCGATTTGCCGCGTCGTGAAGAGTCGGGATTGGTCCAGGTCGAACGCGTGTTGAACGGTATCGACGGGATCGCCTTCTACTACTTCAACGACGCGGATGTCGTTCGGCACCGGTTGGTGCGCGACATCATCAAAGCGTACGCGCAAGATTCCGGCGTATAACGACGGTGTATACTGGCGGATCACGAGGCGGCGGATCATGAATTTGTGGCGGCAGTTGGAGCAGAAGATGACGTCGCGTGGCGACCGGGAACCCCCGGCCGACCCCGCCGTCTCCACCTTCATGCCTCGGCTCGACATCGCCTTGCAGATCAGCGCGGCGGTCGCGCGCGTCGTTCTCGATCCGCGGCTGTCGTTCGCGGCGGCGGTCGTCGTTGCCGCGTTGATTCCGGGGCGGCAAGGTGGGCTGCTCACCGCGCTTCTCGTCGCGATTGGGGCATTGCTCGTCTATCGGGCCGATCGGTGGCGCCGCATTCCGCAACATCTACGATGGTTGTCGTGGGCCGATCTCAACAAACCGTTGATGCGCCGGTTGAGTCTCGAAGCACCGGGGACCTACGCGCATACGGCCGCGGTCGCGAATCTTGCCGAGGCGGCGTGTAACGCGATTGGCGCTGATGGACTGCTCGCGCGCGTCGGGACCTACTATCATGACATTGGCAAGCTGCGCAAGCCGCAGCATTTCGTCGAGAACCAACGTGGCCGGAATCCGCACGACAAGCTCAAACCGTCGATGAGCGCGTCGATCATCCGCAATCACGTGCGCGAAGGGCTGGAGCTCGCGGCGGAATATCGAGTGCCGAAGGAGATTCGCGCTTTCATTTCGGAGCATCACGGAACGCTCCCCATTACGTACTTCTTGGAAAAAGCCCGCGAGCGCGACGGCACGGTCAACGAAGCGGAATATCTCTATCCTGGACCACTTCCACAGTCCGTCGAGACGGCGGTGTGCATGCTCGCCGATGGCGTCGAGGCGCGCGTGCGTTCTCTGCACGACCCGACGCCCGTGGCGATCGCCGAAGGAGTCGACACCATCATTCAGCGCCGTCTGAACGATGGACAGTTGAACGAAGCGCCGATCACCTTGCGCCAGCTTCGCGCCGTGCGCGATCAATTCGTCCGAATTCTGACGGGGATGTATCACGGCCGCGTCGAGTATCCGACAGTTCCCTCCGGACGTACGTTGAGTTTGACGTCCAGAGCGAGCGCGTAACCCGGGACCGGTGATGCCTTCCGCACGCAAACGCCCCAGATGGGATCGATCCTCGTCGACCAAAATTGCCGTCGACGTGGATCACGTCGGGATTACGGCGCCGTTGGGTAAACGTCGAGTCAAAGAGATCGTCCGCGCCGTGTGCGAACGCGAGCGCGTCAAACACGCCATGATTTCCGTCACCTTCGTGACCAATCGGGCGATAGCAGCGATGAACAAGAAATATCTCGAGCATGCTGGCGCGACGGACATCATCACCTTCGAGTTGAGTCACCCCGCAACCGAAGAAACGACGGCGGAAACGAATCGCGTCGTCATGGGCGACATGTACATTGCCCCCGCCGTCGCGCGCGCCAACGCCGAGGCGCACCGCATTCCCATCCGGGAAGAAATGATTCGTCTCGTCGTCCACGGGACGTTGCACGTCTTGGGATACACGCATCCCGAAGGAGATACGCGCACGCGCAGCCCCATGTGGCGTCGCCAGGAGCGGTTGGTCGAGGAGCAGTTGGATGTCTTCGACCGCTAACGTCGCCATCGAGCCGAAGCTCGCACAACAGCTTGCACAACTGCTCGCCGACTTCGATGCACGAAAGCCCGCGGCACTTGCGCGCGCCGTCAGTATCGTCGAGAACCGGCGTGCGGGGTACGATGCGTTGGTCTCCACGCTACACCATCGGTTGGGGCGCGCGCGCCGCATCGGTGTGACCGGGCCGCCAGGCGCGGGAAAGAGCACGTTGACCACCCTCATGGTGCGCGACCTGCGCGCGGCGGGACATACCGTCGGTGTCGTCGCGGTCGATCCCACCTCGCCATTTACCGGCGGTGCATTGCTCGGCGACCGCGTTCGCATGGAAGCCGTCGCGCTCGATCCTGGCGTCTATATTCGGTCGATGGCGACGCGTGGATCGTTGGGCGGATTGTCCGCAGTGACGGGCGAAGTCGCGGACGTGCTCGACGCATTTGGGTTCGATCGGATTTTGATCGAAACCGTCGGCGTCGGCCAAAGCGAGCTCGACATCGCGCGGACCGCCGATTCAACGGTCGTCGTGCTCGTCCCGGAATCGGGCGATTCGATTCAGACGTTGAAAGCCGGCGTGATGGAAATTGCCGACATTTTCGTCGTTAACAAGGCGGACCGCCCGGGCGCCGATCGGTTGCGCAACGACATCGAGCTCATGCTCGGGCTCCGCACCGGCGCCGCCGCGAGCAACGTCCCAGCCCACCACGGCGTCGATCTCAAGCGCGTCAATCCGATCCGCCTGGCGCGCGAAGCGGCCAAGGCCGAATCGCCGACCCAGTGGACGCCGCCGGTCCTCCGGACAATCGCGGCCAAGGAAGAAGGGGTCGAGGACGTGTTGAGCGCTCTGGACCGGCATTTCCATTATCTTGAGACGACTGGGGCGCTCCAGGAACGGCGTCGCCAACGGCTGCGGGAACGCGTGGTCGACGTGGTCGAACAGCGTGTCCGCGGGCGGCTGTGGCACGACGCCGCGACGAACGCGTGGGTGAACGATCAGCTCCCGGCCCTCGAGCGCGGTGATACAACGCCGTTCGCCGTGGCCGACGAGCTCCTGCGAAACAGTGGACCTTTGTTGACGGGGATTTCTGTATGACGACCGCCGAACTGACCGAACGCGAGGAGCTGCAACGCCTGCGCGCGGAAGTGGCGCAGTGGAAGGCACGCTACGAGGCTGCGTCCAAGCGCGACACCGGCTTCATCAATTCGGGGGGCGAGGTTGCGCCAGTGTATACGGCCCTCGACGTCAGACAGGGCGAAGGGACCGCTCCTGAAGTGCCAGGTGCGTACCCGTTCACGCGCGGGATTCATCCCACCGGCTATCGCGGTAAACTGTGGACGATGCGCCAGTTTGCGGGCTTCGGCACGGCACGCGAGACGAACGCGCGGTACAAGTTCCTCCTCGAGCATGGGCAGACCGGGCTTTCCGTCGCCTTCGATTTCCCGACGTTGATGGGATATGACTCCGACCATCCACGGTCGGAAGGAGAAGTCGGAAAATGCGGCGTCGCCATCTCCAGTCTCGCCGACATGGAGACGCTGTTCGACGGCATCCCGCTCGATCGCGTCTCGACGTCGATGACGATCAACGGCCCGGCGGTCATTCTGTATTGCTTCTATATCGCCGCCGCGGAAAAGCAGGGCGTCGCGCCCGCCGCGCTGCGCGGGACCATTCAGAACGACATTCTCAAAGAATACATGGCGCAGCACGCATGGGTCTATCCCATCGAGCCTGCGCTTCGCCTGATCGTCGACAACTTCGAGTGGTCGGCGAAGAATGTCCCGCTTTGGAATACGATCTCCATTTCGGGCTACCACATCCGTGAGGCGGGCGCGACGGCGGCGCAGGAGCTCGCCTTTACGCTGGCGGATGGATTCACCTACGTCGAACGCGGGATCGCGCGCGGCTTGAATGTCGACGACTTCGCGCCGCGCCTTTCGTTCTTCTGGGACATTCACAACGACTTCTTCGAAGAGATCGCCAAACTGCGCGCCGCGCGCCGCATCTGGGCTCGGCACATGCGCGAGCGATACGGCGCGAAAGACCCGCGCTCGTGGATGCTCCGGTTCCACTCACAGACGGCCGGCGTGACGCTCACCGCGCAACAGCCGATGAACAACGTCGTGCGCGTCGCCTATCAGGCGATGGCGGCGGCGTTGGGCGGCACGCAATCGCTACACACCAACTCGATGGACGAGACGTTGGCGCTCCCGACGGAAGCCGCGGTGCAAGTGGCGTTGCGCACGCAGCAAGTGCTCGCCTACGAAACCGGCGTTCCCAACGTCAGCGATCCGCTCGGCGGCTCATACTACGTCGAAGCGCTCACCGATCAATTGGAAGCGGAAGCCGAGCGTCTCTTTACGCAGATCGAGGAGATTGGTGGCGTGGTGCAAGGGTTGGAACATGGCTGGTTCCAGCGCAAAATTGCCGAATCCGCCGCGCGCCAACAGTGGGAGATCGAGCAGCATCGCCGCGCCATCGTCGGCGTCAACGAATTCGTCACCGACGAAGAGGCGCTGACGATTCCGCTCCTCAAGATCAACGAGATGGCGGAGGCGGAGCAGAAAGAGAAGATGGCGCAGCTCCGTGCGACGCGTGATGGTGCGCGCGTCGAATCGTGTCTCTCGGCGCTCCGCGACGCGGCGAAGACCGACACCAACTTGATGCCGTTCATTCTCGAATGTGCGCGCAATTACTGCACCTTGTATGAGATCCGTGCCGCGATGGAGTCGGTGTTCGGTGCCTATCGCGAGCCCGTTTTCTTCTAACCCGATTTTTCGAACGACATGCGTCCTATCCGTGTTCTTGTAGCGAAACCTGGTCTCGATGGTCACGACCGCGGCGCCAAAGTCGTGGCCGCCGCGTTACGCGATGCCGGCATGGAAGTGATTTATACCGGCTTGCATCAAACGCCGGAGATGATCGCGACCGCGGCAGTGCAGGAAGACGTCGATGTCGTCGGACTGTCGATCTTGAGCGGGGCGCACATGACGTTGATCCCGCGCGTCGTCGATCTCTTACATGAACAGGGACGCGGCGACATTCTCGTCACGGGCGGCGGGATCATTCCGAAAGAAGACATGGACGCGCTCGAAGCGCGCGGCGTCGGGAAATTGTTCGGCCCCGGGACGCCGACGAGCGATCTCATCGGATACATCAACGAATGGTTCGCGAAGCGGGAGCAGCAGAACGCGTGACCGCCGGAACGCACAGTGGAACATCGCGAGACGATGCGAGCGCGAAGGGACGCGTCCGCGCACTCGATGCAGAGGTTCGCGCACTAGAAGCGCAACTTCAACAAGGCGGCGGAGCCAAGAAGCTCGCCAAGCTGCACGAACAGGGAAAGTGGTCGGCGCGCGAGCGCGTCGACGGGTTGTGTGACCCCGGGTCTCGGTTCATCGAGATCGGGCTGTTCATTGCGTACGATCAATACGACGGGCAGGCGCCTGCCGCCGGTGCCGTTACTGGCTTGGGAACGGTGCACGGACGTCCCGTTGTCATCGTTGCGAACGACCCAACCGTCAAAGCTGGGTCCTGGTGGCCCGAAACGATCAAGAAGATCCTGCGTGCGCAAGAAATTGCAATGCGCTGCCGGATCCCTATCGTCTACCTCGTCGATTCGGCCGGGGTGAATCTCCCGTATCAGGGTGGCGTCTTCCCGGGCCAATTCGGCGCGAGCCGGATTTTCTATTACAACTCGTTGATGCGCCGGTATCTGCGCATTCCGCAATTTGCCGCGGTGATGGGGCAGTGCATTGCGGGCGGTGCGTATCTCCCAGCATTGTCCGACGTCATCCTGATGGTCAAAGGGACGTCGTTCATGGGATTGGGTGGTCCGAATCTCGTAAAGGGCGCCACCGGGCAAACCATCGACGGCGAGACGCTGGGTGGCGCAACCACGCACACGGAAGTGAGCGGCGTCGCGCACTACGCGGTCGACGACGATCGCGCCTGCGTGGCGAAGTTGCGTGAGTTGATCGCGCGCCTCCCGGCGCCAGAACATGCGACGATCCAGAAAGCCGCGACGGATTCGCCTGTCGAAACATTGTACGACATCCTCCCTGCCGATCACCGGATGTCGTATGACATGCACGACGTCGTTCGTGCGATCGTCGACGGCGGAGCGCTCGACGAATTCCAACCGAATCTCGCGCGCGAGATCATTTGCGGCGACGCGACGCTCCAAGGCATTCCAGTCGCGATCATCGCGAATCAACGGGGCTTGATCAAAGGACGTTCCGGCGAGAAGCCGCGGTTCGGCGGAATCATCTACGCCGAAAGCGCGGAAAAGATGGCGTTCTACATCGATCGCTGCGATCGGCAAGGGCTCCCCATCATCTTCGTCCAGGACGTCTCGGGTTTCATGGTTGGCGCGGAAGCCGAGCATGAAGGAATCATCCGGGCTGGGGCGCGATTGGTCGAAGCAATGGCCACGACGCGTGTCCCGAAGCTCGTGCTCACGCTCAACCATGCCTCCGGAGCCGGCTATTACGCGATGGCGGCCCAAGGGTTCGATCCGGATTTCATCTTCACCTGGCCGACCGGTCGCATGGGTGTAATGGAAGGCGAATCGGCCGTTCAAGCAGTGCATGGTCCCGCGCTCGATGCCGCCAAGAAAGCGGGGGTCGCGCCGAGCGACGAGGTGACGACCGCGGTGGAAGAGATGCGCGCCGAGTACGAACGGCAGCTCGATGCGAAGTATGCCGCGGCGCGCGGCTACGTTGACGCCATCATCCATCCCGAAGATACACGCGACGTCCTGGCGCAAGCACTGCGCGCGTCGCTGCACAATCGCGGGCCGCACCTCGGTCCGTTCGTGCTCCCATCGTTTACGATATAATCAACGGCCATGTCCAACAAAATCGTTCGCGTTGCGAGCGGGCAGGGATTTTGGGGCGACTCGCTCGACGCCCCTCGGCAGCAAGTCGAGGGCGGTCCCGTCGACTATCTCATGCTCGACTATCTCGCCGAAGTCACGATGTCGATTCTGCAAAAGCAGAAAGAGCGCGATCCCAACATGGGATATGCGCGCGATTTCGTCGGCGCGATGGAGAGTGTGTTACCAGCCGTGACCGAGCGTGGCGTTCGGGTCATCGCGAACGCTGGTGGTGTCAATCCGCCTGCGTGTGCCGCCGCAATCCAAGGAGTAGCCGCGAAGCACGGCAAATCCTTGAAGATCGGCGTCGTCACTGGCGACGATCTCCTCGGGCGGCTCGATCAGTTGTTGGAGCAACGGCATCCGCTCAACAACATGGATACGGGCGAGCCACTCTCTGACGTGCGCGACCGTGTGCTCTCCGCCAACGCGTACATCGGATCGACCCCGATCGTCGAAGCGTTGTCGCGCGGCGCCCAAGTCGTCATCACCGGCCGCTCGACCGATACCGCGCTGACGATGGCTCCCCTTCGCTACGAATTCGGATGGGGCGCCGACGCGTGGGATCAGCTCGCCGCTGGAATCGTTGCGGGACACATCTTGGAGTGCGGCGCGCAATGTTCGGGCGGGAATTGCCTGTTCGATTGGCGTAACATTCCGGATCTTGCCAACGTCGGATATCCCATCGCCGAGGCAAAGGCGGATGGAACCTTCACCATCACCAAGCATCCTGGCACTGGTGGGCGAGTCTCGGTTCCCAGCGTGACCGAACAGCTCGTGTACGAGATGGGCGATCCCCACGCGTACATCACCCCCGACGTCATCGCCGACTTTACGACCATTCAGTTGAGCGACGCCGGCGAGAATCGTGTCAACGTCTCCGGTATTCGAGGCGCGCCACCGACCGACAAGCTCAAAGTGTCGATCGCATACCGGGCAGGGTACAAAGCGGTCGGGACACTGGTCTATTCATGGCCGGACGCGCTCGACAAGGCCCAGGTCGCCGATCGCATTTTGCGCGAGCGTCTGGATCGCTTGGGACTGAAGTTCGACCATGTACTGACGGAGTTCGTGGGCGCATCGGCCACACATGGTCCATTGGCTGGAACGCAAGGTTCGAACGCACCAGAAGTGCAGCTCCGCGTCGGCGTTCGCGGAAGCGATCGCGCCGCGGTGGAACGTTTCACCCGCGAAATCGCGCCGCTGGTACTCAATGGGCCGCCGAGCGTGACGGGCTTTGCCGGCGGCCGTCCCAAGGTCGAAGAGATCGTCGCCTATTGGCCCGCGTTGATCGACAAGAGCGTCGTACAAACGCACGTGGAGGTGTTGCAATGAAAGTCCGGCTCGTCGACATCGCCCACGCACGCTCGGGCGACAAAGGAGATACCGCGAACGTTGGCGTGATTGCGCTTCGTCCGGAGTGGTACCCGGTTCTGGTGCGCGAGCTCACGCTTGACCGTGTGCAACATCATTTTGAAGGGATGATTACGGGAGCCGTGACCCGGTACGAGCTCCCGAATCTCCATGCGCTCAACTTCCTGCTGCACGGCGCGCTCGATGGCGGCGGCACGCTTTCGCTCAAGACCGACGCGCAGGGAAAAGTTTATTCCACCGCGCTACTTCGGATGGATCTCGATCTTCCCGAAAGCGAAGTCACGACGTTGGGACTTCCGACCAGCGCATGAAATACATCCGCGTCGACTCCGACGGGGCGATCGCGCGTGTGACGCTGGCGCGTCCCGAGAAGAAAAACGCCCTCAATCGGGACACGGCTGCGGAGCTTCTGCAGGCGTTTACCTCGTGCGCGCAACACGTCGATACCAAAGTCGTGTTGCTCGCTGCCGACGGCCCCGATTTTTGCGCCGGCGCTGACTTGGCCGCATTGGCTGAATTGCTCGACGCCTCTCCCGACGCGCAGTACGAAGACGCCGAGCTGCTTGGGCGAGTGTTCATGGCGATTCGAGAGATGCCCAAGCCCGTCGTGGCGGCCGTCACCGGACGAGCGCTCGCCGGCGGCGCGGGGCTCGCCTCAGCATGTGACGTCGTCTATGCGGCGGAAGGCGCGGAGTTCGGATATCCCGAAGTTCGGGTTGGCTTCGTCCCAGCCATGGTCATGACCATGCTCCGCCGAAGCGTGGGTGAGAAACGGGCGTTCGAGCTCGTCTCGACGGGCCGCCGTGTCTCCGCCAAAGAAGCGCTGGAAATGGGGTTGGTGAGCCGGGTGTTGCCGGATGCGGGATTTCAGGATGCGGTGAATGCGCTGGTGGGAGAGATGGCGGCGACTTCAGCGTCGGCGCAGCAGCTCACCAAGCGGCTCTTTTACCAGCTCGACGACCTTGATTTTCAGAACGGCATCGCGGCGGGCATCCGCACTAACATTGCCGCGCGCCGTACGCCCGACTTCCGAGCCGGCGTCGAGCGGTTCACGCGAAAAGGGTAGGGCGCGTCCGTGCGGCAGATTCAGACGGCCAGGCTCGTCCTCGCGCTCTTCGCCATCGTCCTCCTCGGCTACGGCATCCGTTACGACGCGTCTCCGTATCGGTGGGGTGGAATTGCGTGCCTCGCCATGGCGGTCATTCTCCGCTTTTTTGGCCGGGGCAGGCAATTAGATTGAGGGGGTGAGCACCCGAAACATCCCCGAACTCCTCGCGCCGGCCGGCACCCTCGACGCCGTCCGTGCCGCCGTCGCCAATGGCGCCGATGCCATTTATTTGGGCGCCGAGAAGTTCAATGCTCGCGATGAAGGGGCGCAGCTCACCCTGGACGAGCTCGATACCGCGTGCGCACTGGCGCATCGCCGCGGGGTGCGGGTGTATCTCACCCTGAACATCCTCGTCAAGCCGAGCGAGTTGGCCGACGCGCTCCTCTTTTTGGGCGAGGCGATCGATCGCGGGATCGACGCCGCCATCGTCCAGGACATCGGGCTGATTCGCCTGATTCAGCGCACGTATCCGAATTTTGAGATTCACGGCAGCACCCAGATGACGGTGCACGACGCGTCCGGCGCCGCCGTGATGCGTGAGCTCGGTATCGACCGGGTTGTGTTGGCGCGTGAGAATACCTTGGATGACATTCGCGCCATTCGCGCCGCCGTTCCTGATCTCGGGCTCGAGACTTTCGTGCATGGCGCGCTGTGTATCTCATACAGCGGCCAATGCTACATGTCCGGGATGATCTCCGAGCGGAGCGCCAATCGTGGCTCGTGTGCGCAATCGTGCCGCAAGGATTACCTCCTGACCGACGCGGAAACTGGCGCGACACTCGATACCGGCTATCTCATCTCCACCAAAGACCTCGGCGCATACGATCATCTCGCGGAGATCGCCGAAGCGGGTGTTGGCTGTCTCAAGATCGAAGGGCGAAAGAAGAAGCCCGAATACGTCGCGACCGTCACTGACGCGTATCGTACATTCCTACGGCGCGTCGAAGCTGGCGACGCTCGGCCACCGCGTCCCACCGAAGTGCAGCCACTCGTGCAGATTTACAGCCGAGGCTTTACGCCGGGGATGTATACTGGGCGGGCGGGACGTGATTATATCACACGCGAACAGCCGGACAACCGCGGTGTCATTCTCGGCGCCGTCGTTGGTCATCAAGGACGCGAAGTGCTCGTCGAATTGTCGTCGCCGCTCGTGGCGGGAGATGGAATCGCGTTCGAGCCGCCTGAAGGCGAACATGGTGAGGCGACTGGGGGTACCGTGACCGCGGTACGCGCGATTCGCAGCCGCGATGGGTTGAGCCGCCAAGCGATCACCGTTCGTGCTGCGGCGCCTGTGGGATGGCGGGTCGTTCGCAGCGCCGATCTGACCCTGCTGGAACGTGCGCGGGCGAGTTACGCGCAGGTGGATGCAGGACCATCCTCCAAGATTCGCCTCGACGTCCAAGCGTTCGGTCATGCCGGCGCTCCGCTCAAGTTGATCTTTACAGCGCTCGACGAATCAGTCACTGTACAAAGCCAAGTGACCTTGGCTCCAGCGCAACGACGCGCGCTCGATCTCACACAACTTCGCGAGCAGTTGGGCCGGCTCGGCGAGACCTCATTTGCGCTCGGTGCCGTCGCGACCGATGGTCTGCGCGACGGATTGTTTCTCCCCGTGAGCGAGCTGAATCGTCTCCGCCAGGAAGCGACCGATCGTCTCGCAGAGCTTCGTTCATGGAGCGAAGAGGCGCGTCTTGCGGCCCGCAGCGAACATGTTCATGCGGTCGTCGAGAGTCTTCGTGCACCGACGTCCTCAGTTGATACGACGATTGATTATCGATTCGCCGCGCATGTCTACACTGTCGACGACGCTCGACTCGTCGCCGACGCCGGTGCACATGAAGTCGTGCTCGACCCATTTTTGCGGCATCCCACGCCCCCTGTGACTCGCGTGCGAGCGCTCGCCGAAGAGCTGGCGGCGCGCGGCATTACCTTCCGATTGCGGACCCCGAGCATCGTTCGCCCCGAAGAACGCCGAACCGTCGACAAATGGCTCTCGCTGGGATTCCCGATCCTTTCCGGCCATCTCGGACTCGTCGCCGAATTGGCGCGCGAAGGGCGAGACGTCGTCGCGGACTACGCGGTGAACTGTTTCAATCAGTATACCGCTGAAGAGCTTTTCAAACGCGGTGTTCGCGGCATCGTCCCATCGATCGAGCTGACCGTCGAAGAGACCGCCGAACTGATCGCGCCGTGGTCCGGAAAAGGATTCGACGTATTCATGTACGGCCGGCCCGAAGGGATGACCATTGAACATTGCGTCCTGTCCGCCGCCTTCGATCGTGTCGCAACCACCTGCCGAGATTTGTGTGTGCAGAAGCACACCAATGTGACGCTGACCGATCCGGCAGGGTACACCTTTGGCGTCGCCACCGACAGCGCCTGCCGTAATCGGTTGCTTCACTCTCGGCCGGTCGAAGGGTCAGAATACCTTCCGCGTCTTTGGGCGTCTGGCATCCGCGCCTTCCATGCCGTCTTCAACGTCCCCGGCGACGACATGGCCGCCATCGTTCGTTCGTATCGGACCACCCTAGACGCCATCGCGGCTGGTATCCGTCCGGCGTCCACCATTCGTGAGCTCGTCGGAAGCGCGTTTACTCGCGGTCACTTTGCTCGCGCTGTCTAGCCGTCACTTGGACGTCGAAAATTGACCGCGCCCGTCGTTTTTTGCCATCGCCACTCGCGTCGAGTGTGCATATGATTGAACCGATGTCAGAACTAGGGTCAGAACAGCTCGACGCGGCACGCAACATTTTACGCGCATCGTTCGGATACGACGACTTTCGCCCCGGCCAAGCCGCGGCGGTCGAGTCTGTATTGTCTGGGCGTGATACGATGGTGATTCTCCCGACCGGAGGCGGGAAGTCGCTCTGCTATCAGGTGCCGGCGCTTCTGCTCGACGGGCTCACGGTCGTCGTCTCTCCACTGATCTCCTTGATGAAGGATCAGGTCGACGCGCTCACCGCGCGTGGGCTCCCGGCAGCGTTCATCAACAGTACACTCACCTCCGGCCAGGCCAGCGACCGCATGGCGCGCGCCGCCCGTGGTGAGCTGAAGATGTTGTACGTCGCGCCTGAACGATTCGACGCCGGCACGACCGCCCAGCAGCTACGAAAGATCGGCGTCTCGCTTCTCGCGATCGACGAGGCACACTGCATCAGCCAATGGGGACACGACTTCCGCCCAAGCTATCTCCGCGTCAGGGACGTTCGTGACGCATTGGGCGATCCCCCCACCATCGCGCTGACGGCAACCGCAACTCCTGATGTCCGGCGTGACATCGCGCACCAGCTCGCGTTGCGCGATCCGAAGGTCGTGATCACGGGGTTCGATCGGAAGAACCTGACGTACTATGTCCTCCCCGCACGTAACGACGCGGAGAAGGATACGCTCCTTCTGGAGACACTCCAAAAGTACGACGGGCTCGCGGTGATCTACGCGTCGACACGCAAAGCGGTCGAACGGATCACGCACGTCCTCAATCGCAATGGTGTCCGCGCCGCCGGTTACCACGCAGGCTTGGACGACGAACACCGTCACGAAGTCCAGGACGACTTCATGCAGGAGCGGGTCCGCGCCATCGTCGCGACGAATGCCTTCGGCATGGGGATCGACAAACCGAACGTTCGCCTGGTCATTCACCATTCAATGCCAGGAACGCTGGAAGCCTATTACCAGGAAGCCGGCCGCGCGGGTCGCGACGGACTCCACTCGGACGTCTTTCTCCTTCACGCGTTCCCAGATCGGTTCACCCACGAATACTTCATCAAAGGGGCATACCCGGACCGCACGCTGGTCGAAGCGGTCTACGCGACGCTGCAACGTCTCGCGGATTCGACGGGAATCGTTACGCATTCATATGAGGAAATCGCCACCGCGGTCCGCCATAAAGCGAGCGCTCGCGATATCGAAAGCGCGATCCGTGTCTTGGAACAGGGCAACGCGGTCAATAAAGAGCTCGAATCGTTCACACGAGTCCACGTCCGGCTCCTGGCAACGCCCGAACGGATCAAAAAAGAGCTGGGCAGCGACGACTCTCTCGAGCTCGGCCTCCTCCGATCGCTCTGGCGCATCGCCGGTAACGCGCTCTACGACGGCGCCGTCGCGGACCTCCAGTCACTCCCCGCCGGACTCGGCACACCTCCCGAGCTCTCGGCGATGCTGGAAGCGCTACAATCGAAACAATTCGTGACGTGGTCCCGAATCGGTGGCGGCCTGTCGCTCGTCGCACCGACACGCCCATTGTCGACCTTCCCAGTCGACTGGACGCTGCTCGAACATCGGCGCGAAGCGGAATTGCAGAAGCTACAGGCTGTCCAGCAATACGCATACACGAAATGGTGCCGCCGCATCTTCGTCCTCCGCTACTTCGGCGACCCTGCCGCCCGCACCCTCGGCGAAACCTGTAACGCCTGCGACAACTGCCTCGGCATCGCGATGGAACGCCCCGCCGCAGGAGAACGCTCGACGGCGAAAGCGTCACGTCGCGAACGTACTGTAGGGGACGAAGAGAAGGGAACGAGCACCCGCGCCCCACGCCGCGCAAAACACGCGACGATCGAAACGCTCCCCGCCGAAGCCCAAACGCTCTTCGACGCACTCCGTGCAGTCCGCGCACAGATCGCAAAAGAAGAAGACATCCCAGCCTACATCGTCTTCGACAACAAAACGCTCTACCAAATCGCCGTACACCGCCCACGCTCTCTCGAAGCACTCGAAGAGCTCCACGGCATCGGTCCAGTCAAAGCACAGAAATACGGACCACGCTTCGTCGCCGCGGTCGCGGACGCACCCTAACAATCACCCGGCGTCACCCGGGTCCATCTCACGCCGCCGCCTGTGTAGATTATCCCTCGACTTCGACGCCGACCCCCAATGGACGACTCTCTCTACTTTTCCGAGCAACACCTCGCCGTCCGCACGATGGTGCGCGACTTCGCACGCTCCGAGGTAGCTCCAGTCGCCGCAGCCCACGACGCCGACGCTTCATTCCCATGGGCAAACGTGAAAAAAATGGGCGAGCTCGGCCTCCTCGGCGTCCCATGGTCCGAAGAATTGGACGGCGCGGGATTGGATCTGCTGAGCTACATGATCACGATCCATGAAATGGCCAAGGTCGACGCCTCCCACGCGATCACGATCTCCGCCCACACCACGCTCGGCACGTCACCAATCGTCAACTTCGGCAATGACGCCCAGCGCAACCGCTACGTCCCACTCCTCGCCAGCGGCAAGGTCCTCGGCGGCTTCGGTCTGACGGAACCTGGCGCCGGCAGCGACGCAGGCGGCACGCAGACGACGGCGGTGAAGAAAGGCGATCGCTACATCCTCAACGGCTCGAAGATCTTCATCACGCACGGCGGCGTCGGAGAAATCTTCGTCGTGACGGCCGTCACGAATCCAGAGAAAGGAACAAAAGGCATCAGCTCGTTCATCCTGACGAAAGAAACGACGGATCTCGCCAAAACCCGAGAGATCGGCATCGGTCACGATGAATCCCTCCCGCCACTCCCAGGCTTCCGCGCCGGCAAAAAAGAAGACAAACTCGGCTGGCGCGCCTCAGACACACGCGAGCTGATCTTCGAAGACGTCGAAGTCCCGGAAGAAAATCTCCTCGGCGCCGAAGGGATGGGCTTCATCAACTTCATGCAAACGCTCGACTCCGGCCGCATCGGGATCGCCGCCCTCTCACTCGGCATCGCGGAAGGCGCCTACGAACAGGCGCTCCAATACGCCACGATCCGCCGCCAATTCGGCAAACCAATCGCCGACTTCCAAGGGGTGCAATTCCAACTCTCGGACATGGCGACGGAGATCGAAGCCGGAAAACAGCTGATGTTCCACGCCGCTTGGCTTGCGCAAAACAAACGTCCGTTCGGGAAAGAAGCAGCGATGGCGAAACTGTTCTGCTCGGAGCTCGCAATGCGGAACACGATTAAAGCCGTCCAAATCCACGGTGGTTACGGCTACACAAAAGATTATCCGGTCGAGCGAATGATGCGCGACGCGAAGATTTGTGAGATCGGCGAAGGGACATCGGAAATCCAACGGATGGTGATCGCCCGTCATCTGGTGAAGGAGCTCAACGCGTGACGTACTCCGAGCTCGCCAAACGCGCCCGTCTCCCACTCGGCTTCATCCTCGGCATCGCCTACCTCATTTGGGCTCGGCCGACCATGTCGTCGTTGGTCACCGGCGGTGTACTCGCGCTGATGGGAGTCCTCGTCCGGGCGTGGGCGTCGGGCCACATCTCGAAAAACGAGCGCCTGGCTACGAGCGGCCCGTACGCACACACGAGAAATCCGCTCTACTTCGGCAGCTTCCTCATTGCCGCTGGATTCGCGATCGCGGCCCATTGGGGACTTTTGGTCGCGGTAGTCGTCTTCTTTGTGCTGATCTACTACCCGACCATGCAACGGGAAGTCGCCAACATCCAAGGGCGCTTTCCCGAAGCCTATGGACGGTACGCGACGAACGTCCCACTCTTCTTTCCTCGACCCACCCCGTGGCGGGGGGACGAGCGCTCGATGAATGGGTTTAGTCCGTCGCTGTATATGAAACACGGGGAATGGAAAGCCGGCCTAACTTATGTCCTGGCAATGATTTGGCTGGCGTTCCGCATGGTCAGGGCGTAACTTGCAGGTGTCCGCGCCGACGCTCGGCGCGCCACCATAGACTTTTTTGGGCCGCAAACGGCAGGGATCCTGTAGCACGTTCCCTCGACTGCTTGCGGGCTGCGATGAAAAGAGAACTGTTGATCAACGCGACGCCCCGGGAAACCCGCGTCGCGATTCTGGAAGACGACCGGCTCGTCGAGCTCTTGGTCGATCGTCCAGACCACCGCCGCATGATCGGCGACATTTACCTCGGGAAGGTCGAAGCCGTCCTTCCCGGCATTCAGGCGGCCTTCGTCAATATTGGGACGGAGAAGAGCGCCTTCCTTCACGCGTCCGATGTCATCGAAGATGACTCCGACGAAGACGCCGATCCGGACGACAAAGCCGACGCGGAGGACCCGCGCGACACCGAGGCAGGGTCGAATGGGCAGGGCAATGGCAATGCGGCCAATGACCGCTCCCGTCGGAAGATCCCCCCGATCCAGGACATCCTGAAGCGGGGCCAGGACATCATCGTCCAGATCACTAAGGAGCCAATCTCCACCAAGGGCCCGCGCGTCACCGCGCAGATTTCCTTGGCGGGACGCTTCCTCGTCTACATCCCCGACAGCTCCCGCGTTGGTGTCAGCCGCAAAATCGCGGGCGGCGCCGAGCGTCAGCGGCTGAAGGAGCAGGTTCGCGCATTTCTCCCGGAAAAATCGGGTGGCGTCATCGTCCGGACGGTTAGCGAAGACGTCACGTCCGAGATGCTCAAGCGCGAGCTCGAGTCCTTGATAGCGCAGTGGAAGCGCATCCGCAAAAAGACGCGCTTCGTCCGTGCCCCAGCACTCCTGCACCGCGAGACCGGCCTCACCCGCGGCCTCGTCCGCGACTTGTTCAGCGCCAAAGTCGATTCATTGACCGTCGATTCCAAACAGACCTTCAACGAGATCGTCGACTACCTGACCGACATCGCGCCAGACTTGATCCCACGCGTCAAGCTCTATGAAGACCGCATCCCGCTCTTCGACAAGCACGAAATCGAAGAGGAGATTCGCGACATCTTCAAGCGTCGCTGCGACCTCAAATCCGGCGGCTATCTCATCATCGAGCCGACGGAAGCGCTCGTCTCGATCGACGTCAACTCCGGTCGCTACACAGGCAAGAAGGACCCCGAACAAACGGTCCTTCGCACCAACATGGAAGCCGCGGCCGAGATCGCCCGCCAACTCCGTCTCCGCGACGTCGGCGGCATCATCGTCGCCGATTTCATCGACATGGAGTCGAAAGGAAACCGCGACCGCGTCGTCCAAGAGCTCCGCAACCACCTGAGCCGCGACCGCGCCCGCACCAAAGCCTTCGCCGTCAGCGACCTCGGCCTCATCGAAATGACCCGGCAGCGCGTTCGCCAGAGTCATTACCAAAGCATGACCGAAGCCTGTCCCACCTGTAACGGAACCGGCCGAGTGTTTACGGCCGAGACCATTATTCGGCGGATGGAGCGTTCGGTGAAGCGCATGGTCGTCGAAGGGCGCAAGGAAAACCTCGTCGTCAAGCTCCACCCCGACGTGGCCATGTACGTCCTCGAACAAGAACGCGACCTCCTGCAGAAGCTCCAAAAGGTGGCCACGTTCTCTTTGGAGCTCCGCGACGACCCGTTGTTGAAGCCCGACGAATTCAAGTTGGTCGTCAAAGGCCAAGGCCGCGACGTCACGCAGCAATACGCCATCGCGTAACCCGCGGCGTAACCCGCGGCGTAACCCGCGGCGTAACCCGCCGGGGGCCCGTGGAAACGCATCCGGCCCCCAACCCCAGCGGCCGTTGTAGGGGCGCACTGCTGTGCGCCCTTCTCGCCCAAACACCGCCCCCGGTCGACGCGTAATAAACGACGCCGCCCGATCCCCGTCGCCCCCCCACACCCCACACCCAAACAGGGTTTGACATAACCCATTGCCCTGTTTATAGTTAGAGGCTGTATTAAAACCAGCCCGAATTATGTCCTACGCCATCATCCGCACCGGCGGCAAGCAGTACCGTGTCGAGCCGGGCAAAACTTATCGAATCCCGTCCCTCGTCGGCGAAGCCGGCGCCAAGGTGACGTTCAGCGACGTCCTTCTCGGTAACGACGGCAGCAAAACGCACGTCGGCGTCCCAGCGCTTCAAGGCGCGTCAGTCGCCGCCGAGATCGTCAAGCACGGCCGCGGCGAGAAGATCGTGGTCTTCAAGCAGAAGCGTCGGAAAAACTACGCCCGCAAGCAAGGACATCGGCAGGGCTTCACCGAAGTTCGCATCGGCGACATCACACTCGCCTAACGAACGGAGAGGATTGATCTATGGCACATAAAAAGGGCGTAGGCTCGTCCCGTAACGGGCGCGACAGCAACCCGCAATACCGCGGCATCAAGAAGTTCGGCGGCGAGCACGTCGTCGCTGGGAACATCATTGTCCGCCAGTGCGGCACCAAGTGGCACCCGGGCCGCAACGTCGGCCTGGGCTCCGACTTCACGATCTACTCGCTCATCGACGGCGTCGTGAAATTCGAGCACAAGAGCAAGACCCGCTACAAAGTCAGCGTGTATCCCAACCCGCAGACGGAACCCGCGACCGCGTAACGCTCGGTCATTGGAAAGAAAAAGGACTCTCGATTGAGAGTCCTTTTTTCGTTAGTGCCCTGTCGCCGTTCGGCTTTTATAGCGGTCCGTCAACAGATCCTGGCGTGACCGTCCCATCCGCATGTCGGCCCCATGAATGAAAACATGCTCCACCGTCGTCGAGAACTCGAACGGATCGCCGCTCCAAACCACCACATTGGCATCCATGCCGGCCTTGAGCGCTCCGACATGGTCAGACACCCCGAACAACTCCGCCGGCGTCAACGTCACCGCTCGTAACGCCGCCTCGTGCGACATCCCGTACGAAACCGCATTCCCAGCTTCGTATTTGACGTTCCGGACATTGTAATACCCTTCGTCACTGTCTCCGGCATTCCCAATGATCGCCACCGGAATGTTCGCCCCAGCCAACAGCATCGCGTTCTCCTGCCGCTGATTCAGCGTCTCGAAACTCGAGGGAATATTGTTCATCGCCCCCGTGAGCACCCCCACGTGCGCCACGGCAATCCGATCGACCACCATCCACGCTTCCGCGCCACCACCGATGATGACGCGAATGTGGTAGTCCTTGGCGATCCCCAGCGCATTGACGATGTCATCGGCCCGATTCGCCGTGATGATCAACGGAATCGTCCGGCGCAACACCGGCTGCAACGCCTCTAACTGATCACGCGATACGTGTACGGGTCGCGTCGCGTTCCGATCGTACGCATTTCGATGCGTCGAGTAGTAGCGTGCCTCGTCGAGAATCATCCGAAGCTTTCCAACCAATTCCCCCCGCGCGCCAGTCCCGGCATCCGGCGGCGTATTCACTTGCGCCACCATGGCCGCCGGCGCCTTGCGAATCATTCGTGGCGCCGGCCCATCACTCAGATCGATGATCGCGGCTTGTCCGGCGATCAACCCACCCGTCGGCGTCACCACCACTGACGTAATTCCTTCCTCTCGTGCCGCAGGAATGAGTGCCGATTGTGAATTCAATCCATTCCAAACGCGGAATGCGGCCGCAACATTGTTTTCACCTTGTGCCGTCACATCCCGAGTATCGTTGACCGCCAGCACCTCTTCGACGCCAAGTTGCGTCGCGGCGTGAATGAGCCCCGGCGTCACGATCTTGCCCGTCGCATCGAGCCGATGTGCGTCAGCGGGAATCGAAACGTTACTCCCGACCGCGACGATCTTGTCGTTGTGAATGAGCACAGTGCCGTGTTCGATCGGTGGACCGCTCACCGGATAGACCGTTCCGCCGACGATCGCGATGTACACCGACTCGACCCCTTTCTGTGCGGCCGCAGAAGCGCCGGTCACGCACAGGAATGCAAGAGATCCAAGAACGAGACGCACGAAAGAAAGAGATCGCATCTCAGAAATCCAGATGATGGTCAATCACACGTTCGAGCGGCATGTGTGGGTCGTGCAGATATCCGAGCTCGAAATCCGTCCGCCACCGCTGATCCGGGTCCGCTCGATCGAACCGGAGCGCGCCGTCGATCCACACCTTGTCCGCCTTCGTATAGATACTGAACGGATCTCCCGACCACAGCACGACGTCCGCGTTCTTTCCAACTTCGAGCGACCCAATCTTGTCGTCCAAGCCGAGCGCCCAGGCAGGATTGATCGTCATCCAGCGTACCGCTTCTTCCTCGGAGACAGTCAGTCCCGCGGTCCGCCCCGCATACATCGCCTTCGCCACTTCCTGATTGAGGTGTTGCGCGCCGACAGGATCATCCGAGTGAATCATCGCCCGCGCTCCACCCGCGTCGACCATCGCGAGGTTGGCTTTGACTCCATCATTGGCTTCCATTTTGAAGCCGCCCCAATCGGCCCACATCGCGGCTCCCGTCCCATTGCTGCGCAACAAGTCGGGGATCTTGTACGCCTCGACCGCATGGTGAAACGCCCGAATCGTGTAGCCGAACTCCTTCGCGATATCCAGCATCTGCGCCATCTCGTCCGCACGATAGCAGTGATTGTGCACGAGAATGTTTCCACGCAACACTTCCGCGAGCGTTTCTAATCCGAGCTCACGTGCCGGCGGATCGCCCTTATGGTCGCGATTCCATTCGTCCCATTTGCGGCGATACGCGCTCGCCTGAATCCATGCGGCGCGGTATCCCGCGACGTTCCCCATGCGCGTCGACGGGCCGCTGTGCTGATAGACCCGCTTCGGATTTTCCCCGCACGCCATTTTGAGCCCATACTTCGCGCCAGGGAATTTCATCCCTTGCACCGTGCGCGACGGGACGACTTTCAACACCACGCTCCGTCCACCAATCAAATTGGCGGAGCCCGGGAGCACCTGAATCGTCGTTACACCGCCCGCCAGGATGCGCGGGAACTGCGGATCTTGCGGCCACACCGAATGTTCCGCCCACACGTTCGCCGTGATCGGATTCGTCGCTTCGTTCACGTCGTCGAGCGCGTCGCCGCCGGGGGCGGCGGCAACTCCCAAGTGCGAATGAATGTCGATGAGTCCCGGCGTGACATACTTTCCGTGCGCGTCGATGACCACCGCGTCCGCCGGAGGCGATGTCACCGTGCCGATCGCCGCGATCTTTCCGTCCTTCAACAAGATCGATCCGTTCGAGATGATCGGTCCGGCCGCGGTCAGAATCGTCGCGTTCGTAATCAGCGTCGGATGCGACGCCGGCGCGACGTACGTGCTCGGAAACGGATTCGCGTTCGGCACCGACGTTACCCCGAGTCCTAACGGAATTGGGGGGCGACGCGGGGCGGGGGCGGCGTTCGTTGTGGGTTCAGCCGGGGATGTGTCGGCGTCCTCCGTCTCGGTCGGCGGGGTATGACGCAATGATGCGCATCCCGCGAGGAGGAGCGCGGCAAGTCCAAGATGAGTCCACGGGGTCCATCGCTGCGGCATCGAGTCCTCGACAGAATTTCGATACGGATTTTCGATACAGAATTTCGATGTCGTCAATCTACTGTAAACGAAACACCGCCGGAGCCGCGGAAGAGGATGGCGCGCCGACTATCCCGGCCGGCCGGCGCGCGCCGAAGCCGTGATCGGAACGTCGGTACAAATCCCGGCGACGCCGATCATGCTGAAGACGTCCCATTCCGACGGCGTGTTCGCCGTCCACGCGATCACGCGTCCGCCGATCGATGCCACCGATTCGATCAATCGGTCGTCGACGAACTCGTGCCATTGCCAGAGATCCGTCGCTCCGGCCGCGCGCAGTGCATGGACGCTATCCACCAGCCGGCTGCTCTGCAGAATTCCCGTTCTGATCGACGGAAGAAGCTGGCGGATCTTCAACACCGCCTGATGATCGAATGAATGAACCGAGCATTCCACGGTCGACGCGCGAATCGCGTCCGCCACGTGCCGCTCGATGTCTCGGCTCTTCAGCTCGATATAGACATGGGCACGCCCAGCCAGGAGCGCGAGGACTTCGTCCAATCGCGGGACAAGTGGCGCCGCGGTGCGCAGCGTCTCGAAATACGTCCCGCGAATGGACAGCGCCACTTTCGCCGTGACGACTGTTTCGTCATGATGAACGACGCAAACGCCGTCCGCCGTGGCGTGAACATCCAACTCGACCGCGTCGAACCCGAGATCGATCGCACGCCGGAAGGCGTCGATCGTATTTTCGGTGAAGACGTCGTGAACGCCGCGGTGTGCAATGAATTCGGCCAACCGTGTTGCCTCTTACGCCGTTGCGCGCCCCGAGAATCCACGCAGGAATAGGTCGTACACCGACTTGCTCATGCTCCCGACCGTGAACGGCGTGTCCGTCACGCCCCACTGATTCGGCCCGCTCATCATCGCGAACAACATATCCGCCGCGAACGACGTCGGTGTCGTCGCCGACGATTCGCCGGCGATCCGGTCGAGGATGTCACGCAGCACCTGCGTATATTCGCGCCGCTTGTGCGCGACCGCTTCACGCCGCTCGTCGGGTCCTTCGGCCGTCTCGTGCGACAGCACGCGTACCGCCGACGGATGCTCGTTCATGTACGCGACATGATTCTCGATGAACCGCAGCAGTTGGTCACTCGGCCGAGTGACGGTGGAGAGCGCTTCGGCGGCCGAGGCGAGGAGCGCGTCAATCGTCCGGGATTGAATCTCGAACAAGAGCGACGCCTTCCCGCGGGTGTAGTAGTAGATACCGGATAACGAAATGCCCGAATCGTGCGCGATGTCGCGCATGCTCGTGCCGGCATATCCGCGTGTGGCAAAGGTCGTGGCGGCAGCGGCGAGCAATGTATCGAGCTTGGGCACGCGAGTGTCTTCAGCCATGGCGATATACGAGTGAAAATGAGAGAAAACGGCCGTTCCATCACCTCGAACAGTCGTTCTAGGAATAGTACGCCCAGGACCAGTTGGCGTCAACGTTTTTCGCTATTGCGCGAACCGTGCCGGACGGGCGTCCGAGCGGGTCTCAAAATGAAATTTTCGGGCGGCGGCTCCTCGGAGCTCGAAAATGAACGGCGCCGCAACCGGATATATGACAGGGGGTTAACAACAGGACGCGGCCAACGTCTATTTAGCGTGTGCACGTTACTGCCCCTCCCGAACTGGCAACAGACCCCTCCGACGTCGAGCTCATCCGGCGGTGGCGGGGCGGGGATGGGCGTGCCGCGACCCAATTGGTCGAGCGGCATGCGCAGGCGGTGGCGCGCTTCATCGCCAGTCAGGGCGAGCGAGACGGCGTGGACGAATTGGTCCAGGACACCTTCGTCCGTGCCTTTGGGGCCGTCGATTCGTTTCGCGGCGACAGCTCGTTTCGGACCTGGCTGTTTACCATCGCGCGCCGTCTGGTCCTCGACCGGCGGCGTGCGACCAAGCGAAGTCGTATGACAGCGACGGTCGAAGAGAACGACGCCGTGACCCAGTTCGACGCACTCGACGGGATCGTCGCCGACGAATCCCTCCAGCGCGTCCGACGAGCGGTGGACGCACTGTCGCCGAGGCAGCGGGAGGTGTTCACCTTGCGAGTCGAGCAAGGATTGTCGTATAAGGAGATCGCGGATCTGATCGGAAGTACCGAAGGAGCCACTCGGGTGCATTTTCACAACGCTATGCGTGCCGTCAAGGAGTTTCTCGATGATTGATTGTCCTGACATCGCCATGCGTGAGTCGCTGCCGGAGTTCATCCATGGCGGACTCGACCCGGACGCGTACGAGCGCGTGCAGCAGCACCTCGACGAATGCGAGGCGTGCACCGACGAGGTGACCCTCATGCGCCAGGTCATCATAGTGCGTGCGATGCCGTCGATCGATGTTGCGGCCATCACCGCGGCGATTCCACCGTACCAGGCGCAGCGTCGTTCGCCGCGTCACTGGGCATCGAGTGCCCAATGGCGTGCGATCGCGGCGGCGCTCGTCATGGCCATCGGCGTGTCGACCTTTGCGATTCACCACGGAGAGGCTTCCAATGGCACAACACAAACGGCCACCGTCAATACGGCGGCGAACAATGGTGTTGCGATTGTTGGCGTGAGTGAGTTGAGTGACGATCATCTCGACCAGTTGATTGGCGAGTTGGACACGATGGACGCGATGCCAGCCGACGACCCTGATTCGGTCGTGCCGGTTGCGTTGGACGGAGGACTCTGATGCGCATTCGATATATGACATGGATTCTTGGCGCCACCGTCGCGGTGTCGGCGGGGAGCCAGGCGCTCGCGCCCCAAGCGCTTGCGCAACGACCACGTCCGCTCGTGCGGAAAGAGCGTCGGGCGGAGTTGGAGGAAGCGTATCGGGCGCGGACCGAGCAAGTGCTCCGGACCCAGTTGAATCTGACCGACGATCAGGTCGTCAAGCTGCGCGACGTCACCGGGAAACTCTCGGGCCGTCGTCGCGATCTCGGGCGCCGGGAGCGTGATACGCGGGCTGCGTTGCGACTCGAGGTCGCGCGTGGAAAAGACGCCGATCAGTCGCACGTGTCGAAGCTGATGAACGACGCTCAGGACTTGGCGAAACAACGGCTCGAGCTCCAGGAGGAGGAGCGGAAGGAAGTGTCGAAGTTCTTGTCGCCTGTACAGCAAGCGAAGTATTTCGGTCTTCAATCGAAGATTCGCAAGCGCGCTCAGGAATTGGAGCGCGAGCAAGAGCAGGGAAAAGGGAAAGGACAAGAGGAAACCCCCTCGGAGTAGCGAAAGCGGAGTTCCGATCGCACAAACCGTTGTTCTTGTGAGCGGAACCGTCTAGATTCCCCCCTCACGCCCGGATGGCGGAATCGGTAGACGCAGGGGACTCAAAATCCCCCGGCTGGTGACAGTCGTGCGAGTTCGAGTCTCGCTCTGGGCATTGTGACAGATTTCTCAAACGCCGCTCATATTCGAGCGGCGTTTGTTTTTTTGTCCCCGATCGTTTTCGGACCGGCAACCGCGTTTCACATAGCGCCCGGGGGAAAGGGCGCATAAATTTTTACGGTTTATACCTCCGAACCACGGCTACCCGCATGGCATCATATAAATTCGCGCAGGTTCCTTCCCAGGGCGAACGGATCGGCTACGCCGACGGCGCCCTCGTCGTTCCCAACAATCCGATCATCCCCTTCATCGAAGGTGACGGGACCGGTCCCGATATCTGGCGTGCCTCAGTCCGCGTCTTCGATGCGGCCGTGGAGAAGGCTTATGGCAGCGAGCGGAAGATCGCGTGGATGGAAGTGTTCGCTGGTGAGAAGGCGTTTACCCAGTTCCAGGACTGGCTCCCGCAGGAAACGATCGACGCCTTCCAGGAATTCCGCGTCTCGATCAAGGGCCCATTGACCACCCCCGTTGGTGGCGGGATCCGCTCGCTCAATGTGACGCTCCGCCAGGTGCTCGATCTATACGCCTGCGTGCGCCCGGTCCGCTATTTCGAAGGGGTCGGTGCACCGGTCAAGGAGCCTGAAAAGGTCAACGTCGTCATCTTCCGCGAGAACACCGAAGACGTCTACGCCGGGATCGAATACAAGGCGGGCTCCCCAGAGGCTGACGAAGTCCGCTCTTTCCTGGGCTCCAAATTCAACGCCCGCATTCGCGAACATTCCGCGCTCGGCATCAAGCCGATGAGCGAGTTCGGCTCGAAGCGCTTGATCGACATGTCGATCAAGTATGCATTGTCGAAGGGGCTTCCGTCGGTGACGTTGGTGCATAAAGGAAACATCATGAAGTTCACCGAAGGGGCCTTCCGCGATTGGGGCTACGAATTGGCGCGCGAACGGTTCGCCGCCGAAACCGTCTCCGAAAATGATGCGGCATCGGCCCCTGGCAAGCTCGTGGTCAAAGACCGGATCGCCGACTCGATGTTCCAACAACTTTTGCTGCGTCCGTCGGAATATTCGGTGATCGCAACGCCCAACCTCAACGGCGACTACCTCTCCGATGCGGCTGCCGCGCAAGTGGGCGGGCTCGGTATCGCGCCGGGCGGTAACATCGGCGACGGGTTGGCCGTCTTCGAAGCCACGCACGGCACGGCGCCGAAGTACGCCGGTTTGGATAAGATCAACCCGGGATCGGTCATCCTCTCGGGCGTCATGATGTTGGAGCACCTTGGGTGGAACGAGGCCGCGGCGTTGATCATCGCAGGGATGGAAAACGCCATCAAGGCCAAGCGTGTCACGTACGATTTGGCGCGCCAGATGCCTGGCGCCACCGAAGTGTCGACGTCCGCCTTCGGCGACGCGATCATTGCCGGAATGCGTGCGTAATCGTCCTGGACTGGCACGGAGTTCGAAGTAGCTCCGTGCCAGTCTTTTCACATTTTGATTGGGTTCTTGCCACTCATGCTCCAACCAATCCCCGTTACGCTGACGGGCGGCGACACGAACGCCGTCCGTGCACCACTCCTGTTTGTCGCGCTGTCGTCTGGCGCCCCGCTCCCGTCGGCGCTCCAGGCACTCGATACCGCGCTCAACGGAGCCGTAACGAGCGCGTTGGAGAGCCGAGATTTCCGCGGTGGCAAAGATGAAGTCCTCTACCTGACCGGCGGTGGTGCGGCACGACGCGTGGCGTTGATCGGGACGGGGGCCGCGCCTCTCACACCGGTGGCTGTACGACGAGCGGCCGCCATTGCCGCCCGCAACGCGATTCGGCTTGGCACCGGGGCTGTCGCCTTCGCCGTCAGCGAATGGACTGACTCCCTCATCGAAGCCGCCGTCCTCGGCATCCAGCTCGGTGCATGGCAGTACCTCGAGACCAAAACGCTCCCACCGGAGAATGAACGTCGGGCGCCGTTGACGTCCGCGGAGCTCGTGGCGCCGCAGTCGGAGGCAAACGGGAAGGCGCTAGACACAGGACTTTCGATCGCCGCGGGACAATGGCTCGCCCGCACGTTGGGGATGATGCCTGGCAACTTGTGTACGCCGGATTTCCTCGCCGACACCGCACGCGAGCTCGCGACGCGTCACGGGATGAAATTCACGTCATTGGATCGCGCCGGTCTCGAGCGAGAATCGATGGGATCGTTCCTCTCCGTCGCGCAAGGCACTCCGCAGGAGCCACGGCTCGTCGCGATGGAATATTCGGGCGGAAAGCCGGGCGACGCGCCCGTGGTCTTCGTCGGAAAAGGATTGTGTTTCGATACCGGTGGTATCTCCATCAAGCCAGCCCAGGGGATGGAGTGGATGAAGTTCGACATGTGCGGCGCCGCCGGCGTTATCGGCGCCATGGAAGCCATTGGTCGCCTCAAGCTCTCGATCAACGTCGTCGGCGTCTTCGGTGCAACAACGAACATGCCGTCCGGCACCGCGGTGAAGCCCGGTGACGTCGTTCGCGCATCGTCCGGCAAATTCATCGAGATCATCAACACGGACGCCGAAGGGCGTCTGGTCCTCGCCGATCTGCTCGTCTACGTGCGCCGATTCAAGCCCGCCGCAGTCCTCGACGCGGCGACGCTCACCGGAGCTGCGGTCATCGCCCTCGGCCACACCGCCACCGGCGTCCTCGGCACCGATCAGAACGTAGTGAGCGCGGTTCTCGCGGCGGGTGAAAAAGCGGGCGAACGGTGCTGGCAGCTCCCACTGTGGGACGACTACAAAGATCTCATCAAGTCGGACGTCGCCGACATCAAGAATTCAGGCGGGCGCCCCGCGGGCACCATTACCGCGGCGATGTTCCTCAAGGAGTTCGCCGACGAATACCCGTGGGCCCACCTCGATATCGCCGGCACCGCATACTCCGAAAGCGACCTCGGCTGGCTCCCCAAAGGACCGACGGGGATTCCGGTCGGGACGTTCGTGGAGTTCGCGCGAGCCCGCGTTGCGCAATAAGCTCCGCCGCATGACAGTGGCGGCGAAGCAGCACCGACGTTTCGAAACGGCGACCATGATGCACGCCATCATGGTCGCTGCGCTATTTGCGGGATCACCCACACGCGCGCAGACCACGCAGACACCGACGACGCGGCCCGATAGCACGCAGCGTCTCGCGTCACGCGATAGCGCCATCAAGCAAAAGCCGGATAGCATCCAGGCGCCGATTGGACGAACCATCGATTTCCCATCGTTGGAGATCGGTGATTCCTACACGCTGACACGCGATCAATTCTTCCGCTCCGGCGCGCTGACGTTGATCGATCTGCTTGCGCGCATCCCCGGCATGACGACGTACACGACCGGGTTTCTCCCGGCGCCACAGCTTGCCGCGTACGCCGGTGACTTTGGGCGACTCCGTGTCTTTTACGATGGCGTCGAGCTCGATGATCTGGATGATCGCACCGGCGGTATCCCCGATTTGAAAGCGGTTCCCCTGTGGTCGTTGGAGCAAGTGACGATCACGCGCGACGCCAACGAAGTCCGTGTCGACGTGAGTAGTTGGCAATACAATAAGACGACGCCCTACACGCGCTTCGATCTTCTGACCGGAGATCTCAACACCACCGTCTACCGTGTCTTTTACGGCAAACGGTATTACAACGGGGCGAATCTCCAGATTGCCGGCGAGCAATTCAGCGTCACGAACCAACGCGAAGGGGGCGGGGGCGACCAAATCTCCTTATTCGGCCGCTATGGGATTGCCAAGCGTCATTGGAGTTTCGACCTCACCGTCGTGCGGGACCACGACACGCGCACCGTCACGCAACGACGAACGGGATTCGGGCAATCGCTCCCCAATTTGCGCGATGGAAGTACGCTCGCGTACTTGCGCGCCGCACTGGGGAACGTCAACAGCGGGCCGTTCGTACAACTCATTGCGTCGACGCAATCGCGCAAGGAAACCAGCTCGCACTTTACGGATGCGACCGCGGCAGCGTACGGGTTTCCGTCGGATACAGTCGATTCGGCCGCCTCGGTGTCGCAATACATTGCGATGGCGGGATACATACGCGGCCCTCTGGCCCTGCGCGTCGCCGATCGCATTCGCACACGTCTCGGCGCCCGATATAACTCGCCCGAAGCGTCCGTGGGATTCACGACGCACATCCTCGCGGTGAGTGGGCTCGCAGAGCACGACGCGTATCGGGGATATGATCAGATCGAAGGGGGCGCGCGTGTGACCGTGCTCCCATTTCTGGCCTTTTCAGGGAGCGTCGGGCAGCGGACGGCGGATCGCGCCGTCACCTTCCAGCCCGATTCACGAATCGCACGAATCGAGGCAGGGCTTCACCTCAATCCTCGCGGCTTGTGGCTTTCCGGGGGGCTCATTGCCCGCGATACGACCATCCTGATTGCTCCCATCGTCTTCGATAGTGCCTATCGGTCAGAGCCGATCGGACGCACCACCGGGACGACCGTATCGTTGCGTGGGCCGGTTTGGAAAGGATTTTCGGCGGACGGGAATTTCGTCCACTGGAATACCCTCGCCGCGTATCTCCCCCAGAATCAGGGGCATTTCGAACTACCGTTCTACACCCAGTGGCTCTCCAAATTCCCGAGCGGGAATTTCTCGTTCCGGTTCGTCCCCATGTACGATTACCGGAGCCGAGTGGCGTTTTTGCGGGCGACAGATTTCCAGACGGCCGCGTCGAGTAAGATCATCTCCCTCTTGGTGGAAATCCGGATCCTCAGGGGCGAGATCACTTACCAGCGCCGCAACACAAATCTGATCCTCTACGATCAGGTCCCGGGCTATTTGATGCCGCGTGGGACCAATTTGTACGGAGTGCGCTGGTACTTTTTCAACTGAGCGCGTCACGCTGTCCGTCCCTGGGCGAGTTTGACAAAGTCGTTGTGGGACAATAACTTATAAGGCTCGACATGATCACGAGCATGACCGGATTCGGCACCGCGCACGGGATGGTAGGCGCGTTCGCGGTGACCGTCGACGTCCGCGCCGTCAATCATCGTTTCTTTACACCGACCATCAAGCTCCCAAGCGCGATGGCGGCGTGGGAAGGTGACGTGCGCGAGTTGCTCCGGAAATACGTGACGCGTGGTCATGTCACCTTATCGGCGTGGACCGACCGGCAAGGGGATGACGCTGTTTCAGCAATCGATGTAGAACGCTTTGGCGCGTACGTCACGCAGCTCCGCGAGTTGCGAGATCGGTTCGCGCTGTCTGGCGACGTCGACCTTGCGACGGTGCTGAAGTTGCCGAATGTCATCGCGACGCCACAGGGCGAGGCAGCGACGGGAACGGCGGCGGAGCTCCTTGCGATCGTCGACACCGCGATGAGAGCGCTCACGGCGATGCGGCGTGTCGAAGGGGAGCGGACGGCGACATATCTCCTCGAGCGGCTCGCGGTCATCGAAGGGGCGCTGTCGCGGATCGCGTACCGTGCGCCGACTCGAATGGAAGAGCAACGCCGGCGGATGCGGGAATCGATCGAGGAATTGGCTGGTGGAGTTGCTGTCGACCAACAGCGGCTCGCCCAGGAGATCGCGATTCTCGCCGACCGATTGGATGTTGCCGAGGAGTTGAGCCGGTTTCAGGCGCACATCACGGCGTTTCAGACGGCTGTGACGGCCACGGGTGGTGCTACCGGTGGCGACGCGGTTGGAAAGCGGTTGGGATTCTTGTTGCAGGAGATGTTGCGGGAAGCGAACACGACGGGGAGCAAAGCGAACGATGCGCCGATGCTCGCCGACGTGGTTGTGATCAAAGAGGAGTTGGAGCGGTTGCGCGAGCAGGTCGAGAACGTCGAGTGATGCACGTCGCATGACGCCGTTCCCGATCATCTTGTCGGCACCGTCCGGCGGTGGAAAAACCACCATCGCTCGGCGGCTCCTCGAAGTACGGGACGATGTTGGCTATTCCGTCTCGGCGACCACGCGGCCGCCGAGGGCGGGTGAGGTGGAGGGAAGCTCGTATCACTTCATGACGAGAGATGAATTCTCGGCGGCGGTGGCACGAGGGGAATTTGCGGAGTACGCCGAGGTACATGGCAACATGTACGGCACGCTGCGTCGCGAGATCCGGCGGGTGTTGGATGGTGGGAAGCATGTGATCATGGACATCGACGTCCAGGGAGCGACGCAGTTTGCGGCGGCGTTTCCCGAGGCGGTCCAGATCTTCGTCCTTCCGCCGTCTGGAGAGGCGTTGGTGAACCGGTTGGTCGGGCGCGGGACGGAAAGCGCCGGCACCCTGTCTCGCCGGCTCAGCTCCGCGCTGCTGGAATTGAAGATGGTCGAACGGTACGAGTACGTCGTCGTCAACGACGTCCTCGAACGAGCGGTCGCGGGCGTGTCGGGGATCATCGACGCGGAATCGCTGAGCCGCGAACGGTCGACGGCATTGGCGGGTTTGGTGTCGGAGATCGTCGGAGTACTGGAGAAGGAACTGTTACACCTTTCAACGGACCGAAATCATGCGCGTTCACACCCCTGACGAAATCGCGAAGCACGCGACCAACAAGTACCTCGGCGTACTCGTGGCCGCCAAGTACGCACGCGTCTTGAACGAATTTCCGCGCGACCGCTCGGCGCCGGGCGAAAAGAAGCTCACTACCCGCGCGCTCGAAGAGCTGTCGGTGGGTGACATCGATTATCACGTCATTCCGCGCCGCCGGCCGGAGTAATCACGCGCCCGTTCGCGGGGCGGCGCGTCCTCCTCGGCGTCACGGGGGGGATTGCCAGTTATAAGTCAGTCTGGCTCGCGCGACAGCTGACACAGCACGGCGCCGAAGTCGACGTCGTCGCCACGCATGGCGCCCTGGAGTTTGTCGGGGCGGTCACCTTCGAGGCGGTGACGGGGCGGCGCGTGTATACCGAGATCTTCGAGGTCGGGCAGGCGCTGAGCCACATCCGTCTCGCCCGTGAGGCGGACGTCGTTGTCGTCGCGCCGGCCACCGCCGACTTTTTAGCGCGCGCAGTGCATGGGCACGCGAACGATTTGTTGACGACGATTTTGCTCGCGGCGACTTGCCCGGTTCTTTTGGTTCCCGCGATGAACGACCGGATGTGGTCGCATCGGCAGACACAACACAACGTCGAACGCGCGCGCGAAATTGGGTACACCGTGCTGGATCCAGCCGTCGGGCCACTCGCCGTTGGTGAAGGAAGTGGCCCGGGGCGCATGCCGGAGCCGGCGGACATCGCGAGTCACGTGGCGCGGCTGTTGGAGCCAGATCAATCGCTGGCGGGGACGCACGTCGTCGTGACGGCTGGCGCCACGCGCGAAGCCATTGATCCGGTGCGATTCATCTCCAATCACAGCACCGGCCGGATGGGAGTCGCCGTCGCGGCCGCGGCGTGGCGGCGTGGGGCGGCTGTGACACTCATCGCGTCATATGTGGAAGTGCCGCTTCCTCCGGGCGTCGCCGTCGTGCATGCGGGAAGCACTGAGGAGCTGTTGAATGCGGTTCGGGAGACACTGCCAAGTGCCGACGTCCTCGTAATGGCCGCCGCTCCTGCAGACTTTCGCCCCGCACGAGTCGCCGATGCCAAGATCAAAAAACAAGGCGACGCACCGACGCTTCCGCTCACGCACACGACCGATATCTTGACGGCGACCATTCCTGACCGCAAAGCAGGCTCGGTCATCGTCGGTTTCGCGCTCGAAACGAACGACGTCGTGACGTATGCACAGGGAAAGTTGCGGAGCAAACAGCTCGATCTCGTCGTCGCGAACCCTGCCGGCGAAGCTGATGCAGGGTTCGGAACGTCGACCAACAAAGTGACGTTCGTCCACGCCGACGGGAACGTCGAAGCGCTTCCCGTCATGTCGAAGGACGACGTGGCCGAACATATCCTCGATCGTGTGAACGCAATCCGTCATGGACGCTAAATCACAACTCCGGCAATATCTCGAGCAACGCCGCGACCTCGGCGAATCGGAGTTCGTGCTCGATGGGATGAGTGTGGAAGAGGCGCTGCGTGCACTCGGCGCGATGCGGAGTGGACCGCTCAAGCAGCGTCCGCGCACGAGTGATGCACCGGTGGAGAGCGACACGAGAACGACGCCACCCGTGGCGGATCGCGTGTTGGAGACACCGGTCGCCCCCGTTTCGAATGCTGCTGCACCGATCATTGATACGACGTCCATGACGGATGCCCCTGTCGAGGACGTTGCGCCGACCGCTGACATCCAACGCGACCAGCAACGCGACCCGCCCGCATCGTCCGAGCCGCCGCAACGGCGTCCGGCGACCGATCCAGGAGCCGATATGCCCGCCAAGAAATTCACGCCCGGCCTCGTGGTCGGGTCGCGCGAAGATAATCTGTTCGAAGCGAACCCGTTCAACCGTATTCGAACGCTTGACGGGATCGCCCGGACGGTCGCCGAATGTACGCGATGCGACCTCTACAAGACGGCGAAGAACGGGGTGCCAGGTGAGGGCGATCCCGACGCCGACGTCATGTGCGTCGGAGAGGCGCCAGGCGCGAACGAAGACGAAACGGGGCGTCCCTTCGTTGGAGCCGCCGGGCAACTGCTGACCAAGATCCTTGGCGCCATCTCGCTGCAGCGCGAGGAGGTCTTCATCGCCAACGTCTTGAAGCATCGCCCGCCCGGGAACCGGAATCCGCTTCCCGACGAAGTGAAGGCGTGCAGCCCATATTTAGTACGGCAGATCGAGCTGGTGAAACCGAAGGTCATCATTGCATTTGGGACCTTCGCCGCGCAAACCTTGCTCGCGACCAAGACGCCGATCGGGAAGTTGCGGGGGATGGTGCACCGATATTACGGTGTCCCGCTCGTCGTGACTTATCACCCGGCGGCATTACTCCGGAACCCGGCGTGGAAGCGCCCAACGTGGGAAGATGTCCAGCTCGCTCGACGCGTACTCGATAGTGCAAGATAATCCTGAAGGAGGCGGCCGCGATCCGTATCGCGACCGCACTCCTCCGTACAGTGAAGCGGCCGAACAAGCCGTCATCTCGGCGATCCTCCTCGATCCCGAGGCGATCTTGCGCGCGACCGAGTTCCTCGACGATTCGATGTTCTATCGTGAGGGGCATCGGCGGCTCTTTCGCGCGATGTTGGCGCTGTCGGAGCGTGGCGACGTCATCGATCCGCTGACGCTGTCGGAGGAGCTGTCACGAACGAGCGAGCTCGAAGGCGCTGGTGGGCGCGATTATATCGCCTATCTCGTCGACGTCGTGCCGACCGCGGCGAACGTCGAGTACCACGCGAAGATCGTTCGCGAAAAGGCGCTGCGCCGTCGTCTGATCGAAACGGCCACAACCATCGTTGGCGAAGCGTTCGAGTCGTCTCGATCTGCCGCCGAGCTGTTGGACGAAGCCGAGCATCGCATTTTCGAAGTCAATCAGACGCGCGGGTCGGAAGGGTTCACGCGTATCAAGGAGCTGATGTACGAGGCGATGGAGCGGATCGAACAGCTCCATCTCGCTGGCGAATCGATCACCGGTGTCCCGAGCGGCTTTAAAGATCTCGACGAAATGACGGCGGGATTTCAGCCGTCAGATCTGGTGATTGTGGCGGCGAGGCCGTCGATGGGAAAAACCGCTTTCGTGCTCAATCTCGCCCAAAACGCCGCGCTCGACAACAAAAAGCCGATCGCGTTCTTCTCGTTGGAAATGAGCAAGCAGTCGCTGTTGCAGCGTATGCTCACGTCCGAGGCACGCATCGACGCGCAGCGGTTGCGCAAAGGGAAGTTGCGCGACGACGAATTCGTACAACTTGGTCGCGCCGCCGGATTGTTGAGCCAGGCGCCGATCTGGATCGACGACACGCCTGCCATCTCGCTCCTCGAGATGCGCTCCAAGTCGCGCCGGTTGAAAACCGAGCACGACATTTCGATGGTCATCATCGACTACCTCCAGCTCATGCAAGGGCCGCCGGGCGTCGAGAATCGTCAACAGGAAATCAGCGTCATCTCCCGGTCGCTCAAGGCGCTCGCGCGCGAGCTGCGTGTCCCGGTCATTGCGTTGTCGCAGTTGAGCCGAGCCCCGGAGCAGCGTGCTGGTGACAATAAGAGGCCGCAGCTGTCGGACTTGCGTGAATCTGGAGCCATTGAGCAAGACGCCGACGTCGTCATGTTCTTGTATCGGCAGGAATATTACGATGTGCTCGAAGGGCGCGATCCGACCGTCCCCGACAAAGATGGGAAGACCTCACAAGGCATGGCGGAAGTGATTGTCGGGAAGCAGCGTAACGGGCCGACGGGGACCGTGTCGTTGTTCTTCAATCGCGCCTACACCCGATTCGAGAATTATACAGGCCGTCAAACCGGCGGCGGTGCGAACAACGAGTGAGTCCCAAAGCCAAAACTGTCTATCGATGCACCAATTGTGGCGCCGAGCATATGCGGTGGTCGGGACGGTGCGATGTGTGTGGCGAGTGGAACACCTTGGTCGAAGAGGTGGCGGCACGTACCGCTCCGGCCGGAAGTAAGTCTGCACGTCGTGCCGCCGGTGCGCAATCGCTCAGCGAAGGCGGCGCCATCATCGCCACAACCAAGTTACGCGACGTGTATGGGTCCGAAGATCGTCGCTGGAAAACCGGGATGGACGAGTTCGATTTCGTTCTCGGTGGCGGCATCGTTCCCGGCTCGATGGTGTTGATCGGTGGTGAGCCCGGGATTGGAAAATCGACCTTGTTATTGCAAGTCGCGGCGACACTCCAGAATGGTGGTCACGACGCGCTATACGTCTCCGGGGAAGAATCCGCGTTGCAGGTCAAGCTTCGCGCCGATCGGCTCACCGTTCCGTCGCATGAAGTCGCGTTGTTGAGCGAGACCAATCTCGAAACTATTCTGGCCACGGCGGCCGCGGCAAATCCGGCCGTATTGATCGTCGATTCCATTCAGACCGTGTACACCAGCGACCTCGAAGGTGCGCCTGGGAACGTCGGTCAGGTTCGCGAATGCGCCGCGCGATTGATGCATTTCGCGAAGTCGTCGGGAACCACGGTGTTCGTCGTGGGACACGTGACGAAGGGCGGCGGGATCGCCGGCCCCAAGACACTCGAGCACATCGTCGATACCGTGTTGTATTTCGAAGGGGATGGGACCCTCGATCATCGCGTGTTGCGCGCGACCAAGAATCGCTTTGGAAGCGTCGATGAGATCGGCGTCTTTCGCATGGCGCAGAGTGGACTCGTCCCCGTCGCGAATCCGTCCGAGCTCTTCTTGGGCGATCGGTTGAACGCGGCCTCCGGAAGTGCTGTTACAGCGCTCATCGAAGGAAGTCGCCCTGTCTTGATCGAGATTCAAGCGTTGGCGGCGAAAGCCGGATTCGGAACCCCACAACGTGTCACGACCGGTTACGACAACCGTCGTCTGGCGTTGCTGCTCGCCGTTTTGGACAAACGTGCGGGACTCTCCTTCGCGCAGCTCGACGTCTTTTTGAACGTCGTCGGTGGGGTGCGTGTTCAGGAACCGGCGGGCGATCTCGCCGTCGCCGCCGCGCTCGCGTCGAGCGTTCACGATCGTCGTCTTCCCAGCGATGCTGTTTTCCTCGGCGAAATCGGACTCGGCGGAGAGATTCGTCCCGTATCACAGGCGGAGCGGCGCGTCGTCGAAGCGGCGAAGATGGGGATGACCACCGCATACATGGCCGAACGCGGCGTCCCGAAGCGCGCGGGTGGTGCGAAAATGATCGGTGTCCGGACCATCGACGATCTCTTGATGAAACTGTTCGCATGACCGATCCCGAATCGACGACCGTATCGTCGTCCGTGCGTCGCGACGTCGGCGTCGTGATCGTCGCGGCGGGGTCGGGGAGCCGGACCGGATCGTCGGAGCTCAAGCAATTCCGGTGGGTCGCGGGGAAGCCCATGCTCTTGCACAGCGTCCAGACCTTTCAAGATCGTCCGGATGTTGGCACCGTCGTCGCCGTTCTCCCCAAGCAGTACGCCGGCGATCCGCCGCCCTGGCTCTTTCAATGCGATCTCGAACGGCTTTTGATTTCCGCGGGGGGGAGAGAACGCGGCGATTCCGTCCGTAACGGGCTGGAAGATCTCGCGCCAGACGTCGAAATCGTTGTCATTCACGACGCGGCGCGCCCGCTGGTCACGGCTGCGACGATCGACGCGGTCATCACCGCGGCACGGGGCGGAACACCGGCCATCGCCGCCGTCCCCGTCGTCGATACCCTCAAACGCGTCGACGCCGACGGTCGCATCGTCGCCACTGTCGATCGTGAACAAATGTGGCGCGCGCAGACGCCGCAAGCTTTTCCACGCGCGATCATCGACGACGTGTATCGCAGAGCCCGTGAGCGTAACATTCACGCAACGGACGACGCCGCCTTGTGCGAACAGTTTGGCATTTCTGTCGTGGTCGTTCCCGGAAGCGAACGGGGAATGAAGATCACCACCGAAGCCGACTTCGTGCGCGCGGAAGCGCTGAGCATGCTTCGTGAATGAAATCTCGATGAGATCGTTCTCCCTCGGGTAATCTGACGATGCTCCCATCCGTTGTGCCATTCTGGTCTCCCGCCGAAATCGAAGCCGCGTTGTCGGGGACCCTCGCGCACCTGCAGGCGCGCAAAGTCTTGGCGTACCCCACGGAGACTGTCTACGGCTTCGGCGGCGGTGCAGATCACGATTCCGTCGCCGCCCTCGTCGCACTGAAACATCGGCCGGAAGGGAAGCCGTTTCTCCTCCTCATCAATGGGAGCGAAATGCTAACACGCATCGGCCTGTATCTCCCGCCATCCGCGAGTGCATTTGCCGCGCGATTCTGGCCTGGCCCACTCACGCTCGTCCTTCCGGGAGGCGACCGTCGAGTCCCAGCAGAGCTGCGCGGCGCGGATGGCGGGATCGCCGTCCGTTGGACCCCGCACCCGGCCATCCAACGTCTCATCAAGGCGTACGGGGACCCAATCACGTCAACCAGCGCCAATCACCCAGGTTCGCCGTCAGCGATGTCGGCGGCCTCGGTCCTCGCCGACTGGCAACCCGAAGTCGCCGCGGGGCGGTTGCGGGTGTTGGATGGTGGAACACTCAGCCCATCTCTCCCATCCACCGTGGTAAATTGTATAGGGGAACGCCCACATGTGGTCCGCCCGGGAGCCATCGCCACGGAAATACTTCGCGCGGCTGTCCCCGAGCTGGAAGACTCTTTTTCGACGGAACAGTCGTGACGGTTATTTTCGTCTGCACCGGAAACACGTGCCGGAGCCCACTTGCAGAAGGGCTCGCCCGGAAGCTCGCCGCTGAGCGAGGCCTTTCGGACGTGACATTTACCAGCGCGGGGATCGGAGCACTCACGGGGGCAGCCGCGAGCGACGGGTCGATGCTCGTCGGCATCGAACGCGGCGTCGATCTCTCCCGGCATCGCGCCCGCCTGTTCGAGCCGTCGCTCGTCGACAATCATACCATCGTGCTGGCACTATCACAGTCGCACGTCGACGCAATCACGTCGATCGTCCCAAACGCGCGGGTGTATCTCCTGTCGAATTATGCCACGCGCGGCGCGCTGAACGAATCGGTCCGCGATCCGTTCGGCGGCGAGCTCGATGAATATCGCAAAACCGCCGATTCGCTCGAAACGCTGTTGGCGGGAATGCTCGACCGCATCGCCACCGAGCAATCATCGACCCGATCATGATCCGCCGCCCGGATCAGCTCGTCTTACTCGGGCATCCGGTTTCACATTCCTTGTCGCCGGTGTTCCAGCGCGCAGCGCTCGCACACGCGCGCCTCGGCATCGACTACGTCGCACGTGACGTGCCCCCCAGCACACTCGCGACGACGATCGAAGAGCTGCGTCTCGGGAATGCCGCGGGGAATGTCACCGTCCCGTATAAAGGGGACATCTTTCGCCTGTGCAATGTGACGACGGACGTCGCGAAGCGCGCGGGGGCCGTGAATACGTTTTGGTTCAACGACGGCGTACTGCATGGCGACAATACAGACGTGGGCGGTTTCAATGCGGCTGTCCGTCACCTCCTGGGTGTGATTGCCCCGGGAATTCGCGTGACGCTGCTCGGCGCCGGAGGATCGGCGAGCGCAGTCGCGGTGGCGACAGAAGGGTGGACGAACGCGAAGTTGACGATCTGGAACCGCACGGAAACCACCGCCGCCACGCTCGCGCAACGTTTTGCCCATGCGCGCATCGAAATGCAGCTGTCGCGCGCACTGGAACGCGCCGATCTTGTGGTGAATGCAACACCGATCGGGTTACGTGATGAATTGCATCCGGTCGATGTTGCACTCCTTCCACCACACGCCGCCGTCATCGACCTTGTCTACCGCCCCCACGAAACCGCCTGGGTGCGCGCTGCGCGCTCCGCGGGCCATCTCGCCGAAGATGGACTGCACATGCTCGTGGAACAGGGCGCCCTCGCGTTCCGCCGCTGGTTCGGTATCGATCCAGACCGGCGGGTGATGTGGCGCGCCATCGCGGAGCACTTGAATACGAACGCGGGCGTGCGGACGAACATGACGACCGTCAGCACCGAGGTGGACGCGATGACGGGTCGCACGACCCACTAGCCATCCCACTCTCACAATGGCGCACTCGACTGAACACAGTCGTGACGGCCATTACAGACTTTTTACTCCCGCTCGCCTGCGTGGCATGCGAGCGCCCACTCGATCCAGGCGAAGAAGGAATCGTCTGCGGCCGCTGCTGGGCACGCGTCCCGATCCTTCCACACCCTCGCTGCGCACGCTGTGGCCACCCACTGGGTCCACACTGCTGCCGATGGTGCGATCTATTGCCTCCGTACGTGCGCGTCGCCCGCTCCGTCTGCTGGGTCCCCGACGGCGTCGGCGGCGCAATCGTCCACGCCCTCAAATATGGTGGCTGGTCCCGCGCCGCCACCAGCATGGCCAGCCGCATGGCCCGCCTCGACTGGCCCGACGACGTTTCGAACGAACGTTCTGCGATCGTCCCGGTTCCATTGGAGCCAAAACGAGCTCGCGAGCGCGGCTACAATCAAAGTCTGATGCTCGCGCGCGCCCTCGCGACGACGTGGAAGATCCCCGTCATCGAGGCGCTCGGACGAATTCGTGCGACGGAAAGTCAGACCCGGTTGACACCGGGGGACCGTCTACGCAACGTTGCAGGCGCGTTCGTCGTGACCGTCCCGAAAGCAATGCTGGCCGGGCGTCACGTCGTGCTCGTCGACGATGTGGTAACGACAGCGGCGACACTCAACTCCTGCGCGGCTGCGCTCTTTCACAGCGGAGCCCGCATCATCAGCTACGTCACATTCGGTCGAGCCCGCGCGTCGGGCGATCGGCTCTGAGGAATCACGAAGATGGCCATTCGGGTCGGAATTAACGGATTTGGACGGATCGGGCGCCAGGTACTCCGCGCGGCCAAGGAACAAGGCGTCGCGGACATCCATTTCGTCGCGGTCAACGATTTGACGGACACGGCAACGCTCGCCCACCTCTTCCGCTACGATTCAGTACACGGGACGTACGATGGTGAGGTCCAAGCCGGCAACGGCACGATCACGGTCGACGGCGAAGAAATCAAGATTCTCTCCGAACGCGATCCCGCCGCATTGCCCTGGCAGCAACTCGGCGTCGATATCGTCCTCGAGTCGACGGGCCGCTTCACGAACGCCAGCGACGCAAAGAAGCACATCGCCGCCGGCGCCAAGAAAGTTCTGATCTCCGCCCCTGCGAAGGGTGAGGATATCACGGTCGTCATGGGGATCAACTCCGATAAGTACGATCCCGCCTCACACCATATCATCTCGAACGCCTCGTGCACGACGAACTGCCTTGTGCCGCTGGTCAAGGTGATCCGCGATAACTTCGGCTTCAAACACGCGTCGATGGTGACGATCCACAGCTACACGAACGATCAAAACATTCTCGACCTCCCCCACAAGGACATCCGTCGCGCCCGCGCCGCCGCGGTCTCGATGATCCCGACGACGACAGGCGCAGCCAAAGCGACGTCGCTCGTTCTCCCGGAAGTGAAAGGGAAGATCGACGGTATCTCGATCCGCGTCCCGACGCCCGACGTGTCACTCACGGAGCTGACGGTCGAAGTCGAACAGGCCACGACGATCGATGCGGTCAACGCGGCGTTCCGCGCCGCCGCCGAAGGGCCATTGACCGGCATCCTCCAGTACACGGAAGAAGAGCTGGTCTCGGTCGACTACATCGGCAACCCACACTCGTCGATCCTCGACGCGAAGAACACGAACGTCATCGATGGCACGATGGTCAAAGTCTCAGGCTGGTACGACAACGAGTGGGGCTACGCGTCACGCTGCGTCGACATGCTCCGCTTCATCGGCGCCCGCCTCTAAGAGCACGTCGTGAACAAAAAAACGATCAAGAATCTTCCGCCCGAGCTGATCCGCGGCAAACGCGCATTGGTCCGGCTGGATCTGAATGTCCCACTGGACAGCGAACAGTCCATCACGGACGACACGCGCATCCGCGCCTCGCTCCCGACGATCCAATATCTCCTGAACGTCGGCGCACGCCCGGTGCTCCTGTCACACTTGGGACGCCCAAAAGGGAAGCCTGAATTGAAATACTCGCTCGAGCCGGTCGCAGATCGGCTCGAAGAGCTCCTCCCGAACACCAAAATCATCTTCGTCGAAACGACGGACACGGACGAGGCGGTCAAAGCTTCCCACGAGCTCGGCGCGAACGAAGTCCTTCTCCTCGAAAATACGCGTTTCCTCGGCGGCGAAGAAACGAACGACGCGCGGCTCGCCCGCTCGCTCGCTGAGCTCGGCGATTTCTTCGTCAACGATGCGTTCGGCGCGGCACACCGCGCACACGCATCCACAGCCGGCGTCGCGGAACATCTCCGCCCCGCGGTCGCCGGACTCCTGATGGAAAAGGAGCTCGAATACCTCGGTGGCGTGCTCGCCGCACCGAAACGCCCCTTCGTCGCCATCCTCGGCGGTTCCAAGATCTCCGGCAAAATCGACGTCATCCGGGAATTGCTCCCTAAAGTCGACGCGATGTTGATCGGCGGCGCAATGGCGTGCACGTTCTACAAAGCAATGGGCCTGGAAACGGGCAAATCGCTGGTCGAACCGGATCGTGTCGATCTCGCAAAAGAACTGCTCGACACAGCGGGCGCCAAATTGACGCTCCCACACGATGCCGTCGTCGCGGCATCGATGGACGCAGGTGCCGGACATCCAGTGTCCCGCGATTCGATCCCCGCCGGCGAAGCGATGTTCGACATCGGCCCGAAAAGCGCGGAATCGTTCTCGCGCGCGATTGCGTCAGCGAAAACGATCATCTGGAACGGCCCCATGGGGGTCTTCGAAAAGCCACCGTTCGATGCCGGCACGATGGCAATCGCGCGCGCCATGGCGAGCGCAACGAAAGGCGGTGCAACGACGATTATCGGCGGCGGCGACTCAGCAGCAGCCATCGCGGTCGCCGGACTCGAATCTGAAGTGAGCCACGTTTCGACAGGCGGCGGCGCTTCGCTGGAATTCCTCGAAGGAAAGACGCTCCCCGGCGTCGCCGTCCTGGACGACCGGTGAGCGAACGACAACGCCCCGTCATCGCAGCAAACTGGAAAATGAATCACGGGCCGTCCGCGGCCCGTGGCTTCATGACGACGTTTCTCGATCGCTACCCCAAACAGCACGACCGGCAGATTCTCTTCTTCCCGCCGGCACTCACCTTCGCCACGGTCCGCGATGCGCTCCACGATCGCACCGACATCGGACTCGGCATCCAAAACATCCACTGGGCCGACAAGGGCGCGTTCACCGGCGAGCTGTCAGCGCCAATCGCGCGCGACGCCGGTGCGGAATATGTCCTCGTCGGTCACTCCGAACGACGCCACATCTTCGGCGAGACGGACCAACAATGCGCCGATAAGTGCGCCGCGGCGGAACGCGCCGGCCTGACACCGATGCTCTGCGTCGGCGAAACGCTGGAACAACGCGAGCGCGGCGAAACCGAATCGATCGTCACCCGCCAACTCAAAGCCGGCCTCTCGATGCTGGCCCAACGCGATGTAACGACGTCGTTGATCGCGTACGAGCCCGTGTGGGCGATCGGCACCGGAAAAACAGCGACGCCAAACGACGCCGCACAAATCCACGCCGTTCTTCGGAACGCCCTGGCAGATTTGGTCGGCGACAAAGCGTCGACGGTCCGGATCCTGTACGGGGGAAGCGTCACACCAGCCAACGCCTCATCGCTCCTCGCCGCACCCAACGTCGACGGGCTCCTCGTCGGCGGCGCCTCGCTCGACCCCGAAGGATGGAGCCAGATCGCATCAGCGTCAGCATGACACCAAGGGCAGGGGGCGAACCAGCCCCCTGTTATTTTAGCGGCGCGCTGGCTACATTTTAGGGCTAATGTACACGTTCTTACTCACCCTGTTGATCCTCAACAGCCTCGTCCTCATCGCCGCCATTCTCCTGCAAAGCGGCAAAGGACAAGGGCTCTCGGCTAGCTTCGGCGGCGCGAGCTCCTCGCCCGACGCGTTCATCGGAATGCGTCAGGCCGGCAACTTGTTGACCCGTATCTCCTGGTGGGGCGGGGGACTCTTCTTGTTCCTCGCGTTCGTGTTGCAGATCATGTCGACGCACGGCCGTGCGCCCAAGTCGGTGCTCGAAGGAAAGTTCGCCACGCCGATCCAGGCGCCGTCGTCGTCTGGTCCTGCGCCGAGCGCGTCACCCAATGCGCCGGCATCGCCGTTGTCGCCTGCACAGGCGGCGCCATCACCCAAGCCTTCCACCAAGCCGTAACGAAGTGACGTCTCCGTTGACTGACGTGGTCCCAGGGTTCCTGCTTCTCGAAGACGGAACCCTTTTTCATGGCCGCCTCCATGGGGCGAACGCGGAAAGCGTCGCCGAAGTCGTCTTCACGACCAACATGACCGGGTACCAGGAGGTCTACTCCGACCCGTCGTTCAGCGGGCAGATCGTCGTCATGACGGCGCCCCAAATTGGGAATTACGGCGTCAACGCCGAGGATCCAGAGTCCGCGCGGCCACAAGTCGCCGGCATCGTGGTGCGCGAGTTGTCGCGCCGCTACTCGAACTGGCGCGCTGAAGAAAGCTTGGAGCAATGGCTCCTGAGCGCCGGCATCCCGATCCTCGAGGGGGTCGACACTCGGCGTCTAACGAAGCATCTCCGCTCCGTCGGTGTCATGCGTGGCGTCATCGGCGCGGGAGAAGAACCATCCGCGGCGACCCGTGCCGCCTTGGATGCGTGCCCGTCCATGGCCGGACTCGACTTGGCGAGCGTCGTCTCGACGAAGCAACGCTACGAGTGGGGCAACCCATCGGCGCCACATCACATCATCGCCTACGATTACGGCATCAAGCGGAACATCCTCCGTCTCTTCGACGAGCACGGATGCCGGATCAGCGTCGTCCCAGCGACGACGCCCGCTGAGGAGGTCCTCGCCGAAAAGCCGTCGGGGGTCTTCTTGTCGAACGGTCCGGGCGATCCGGACGCGATCGAATATGCGCCGAAGATGGTGAAGACCCTGGCCGAATCGGGGACGCCACTCTTTGGCATTTGCCTCGGACATCAATTGCTCGGCCTCACCTTCGGCGGCGAGACCGTCAAAATGCCGTTCGGCCATCGCGGCGGAAATCAGCCCGTGTGCGAGCTCAAGACGGGGAAAGTCCTCATTACCTCCCAGAACCACGGCTTCGCCGTCAAGGGTGACGCCAAAGGGATCCCAGGCGCCCCAGCACTTGAGGTGACGCACGTCAACCTCAACGACGGGACCGTCGAGGGGCTCCGGCACAAGGAGCTCCCCGTCTTCGCGGTGCAGTATCATCCCGAGGCTGCCCCCGGTCCCCACGACGCCCGCCCCCTCTTCAACCAGTTCTTGGACAGCTTGCGCGCGAATCAGTAAATCCATACATTCCAACAACTTAGGTGATTACCATCAGGGGTGTTGGATGACCAAGGCAGACCTCGTCGAGCAAGTCACCGCGCAGATCGCGCAGACGGCAGGCCCGATGATTTCCAAGAAAGACTGTGCCCGTGTTGTCGACACTTTTCTTGACGCCATCAAAGAAGCCTTGAAGGCGCAAGACAACATCGAGGTCCGCGGGTTCGGGACGTTCAAGATCCGCCAGCGCAAAACACGCATGGCGCGCAATCCGCGCACCGGCGACCCTGTCGAGGTCGCGGCGCGGCCTGTCCCCGTTTTCAAACCGTCGAAAGAGCTCCGCGCCCTCGTGGCCGGCGTCGACGTGTCGGAGCTCTCCGAGGCGTAAGTGATGTCGAGCGTACCTTCCCCTGTGACGGTACGTCTCTTTGCCGCCCATGCCGACGCCGCTGGTGCGTCGCAGACGACCGTTCTCGTATCACCACCAGTCACCGTCGCAGCAGTCAAGGCGGCGGTCGCGCATGCACATCCGGCCTTGGCCGCCCTTGGCGTCGAACGGGCGCTCATGGCCATCAACTACACATATGCGGGAAACACCGAGCCGGTCGCGCCTGGCGATGAGGTCGCGCTGATCCCGCCGGTTGCGGGCGGATGATGCGAGCGACCCTGGTCGATCGCCCCATCGACCTCTCGGCGCTGTGCGGCGAAATCGCGAACCCGCGGCATGGCGCCCTCACGACCTTTATCGGCACCGTCAGGAACCGCAATGACGGACGCGCCGTCGTCGCGCTCGATTACAGCGCATATCCAGAAATGGCGGAGCGTGAGCTCGAGCGCATCGCGACCGAAGCCGTTGCGCGGTGGCCCGAGTGCGATCTCCTCGTCGAACATCGCGTCGGCCATCTCGCCCTGGGCGACACCGCGGTTGCCGTCGTGGCCGCAGCCCCGCATCGTGACACCGCCTTTGCGGCGTGCCGGTATTTGATCGAGGAAGTGAAACGTCGCGTCCCCGTCTGGAAGCGCGAGCACTACGCCGACGGCACTCGCGAATGGGTCAATCAAGTCCCAGCATCGTCCTTCACACCGCCGAAGTGAGAATGCGTCTGTGATCGACAAAATTCAGAGCGCGCACGACGCACATGGCCGGCGGATCGAATATCTCCGCATCTCCATCACCGATCGCTGCAACTTGCGATGTGTCTACTGCATGCCGCGGGAGGGCCTTCCGTGGATCCCGAATACCGCCGTCCTGTCGTACGAGGAAATTCGGGACATCGTCGCGCAGCTCGCGCCCCTCGGAATCCAGCGTCTCAGAATCACCGGTGGAGAGCCGACGATTCGCCCCCAATTGGCGGAATTGGTCGCATTGCTTCGTGCCATCCCCGGAATCGAGGACATCGCGTTGTCCACCAATGGCCTTCGCATGCGCGAACTGGGCGCATCGCTCCGTGATGCGGGGCTCGATCGCGTCAACATCAGCTCCGATTCACTCCGCCCCGAGCGCATCGCCGACATTGCGCGCCGTCGCGTTGCCTTCGATCCCATCGATGCAGTCTCGGCCGCGCTCGACGCGGGACTGCGCCCCGTCAAGCTCAATGTCGTCGTCATGCGCGGGGTCAATGATGACGAATTGCTCGACTATGCGCGTCTCACGCGCGAGCTCGACGTCCATGTCCGCTTCATCGAGTTGATGCCCGTCGGCGAGTTGAGACTCGACGCCGAACGGCTCCGCGTTCCGAGCGACGAGGTATTGCAACGCATTGCCACCGTGGGTCCCTTGGTTGCGGACAGTGGCCCTGTGCGCGGCAACGGGCCCGCCGCCTATTACCGCTTCGCGGGGGCTCCCGGAACCATCGGCGTCATTACGCCCATGACGCACACATACTGTGGCGACTGCAACCGAGTGCGTCTCACCGCCGATGGGCGCCTTCGTACCTGCCTCTTCGGCGATCACGAGGTCGATCTCCGGGCGCCGCTCCGGCGTGGTGAGCCCCTCGCGCCGCTCTTTTCGCAAGCATTAGCCGAGAAACCACTCGAACATCAGTTGCTCCAACTTCGTACCGGTGGGCTCCTCGCCCTCTCGCAAACGGGGGGGTAGCCCTCTATGTTTGAAAGAGTCGGAGTTTTTCGTTCAGAACATACGTTTCTCACATAAATGGTCAACAAAATTACCGTCGTCGGCGCAGGGAACGTTGGAGCAACTACGGCTCAACGTCTCGCCGAGAAGGAGCTGGCGCGCCGTGTCGTCCTGGTGGATGTGGTGGAAGGGATTCCGCAGGGGAAAGGGCTCGATCAATGGGAATCGGCGCCGATCGAAGGCTTCGACTCTCGCATCATTGGCACCAACGGCTACGAAGAAACCGCCGGGTCCGACATCGTTGTGATCACCGCCGGGATCGCCCGGAAGCCTGGCATGTCGCGGGACGATTTGCTCAACACCAATGCGGGGATCGTCAAGCAAGTCTCCGAGCAGGTGAAGGCGACCTCGCCCAACGCCATCCTCATCATCGTTTCCAATCCGCTCGACGTCATGTGTTACGTCGCGAAGCAAGTCACGGGCTTCCCACGTGAGCGTGTGCTCGGAATGGCTGGCGTGCTCGACACGGCGCGCTATCGCTCGTTCCTCGCCGAAGCGGCCGACGTCTCCGTCCGCGACATCCAGGCGATGGTGCTCGGTGGCCACGGCGACACGATGGTGCCGTTGATCTCCTACACCAGCGTGAGCGGCATCCCAATCACGCAGCTCCTCCCAAAGAACACGCTCGACGCGATCGTCGACCGGACCCGCAACGGCGGCGCCGAAATCGTGAAGCACCTCAAGACCGGATCGGCGTACTACGCGCCGTCGGCCGCCGCGGTGCAGATGTGCGAATCGATCGTGCGCGATCAGAAGCGCATTCTCCCATGCGCCGCCTGGCTCACCGGCGAGTACGGGATGAAGGATCTCTTCCTCGGCGTCCCCTGCAAGCTCGGCAAGAATGGGTTGGAGCAGATCGTCGAAGTCGAGTTGACCGACGACGAGCGTTCGGCGCTCGTCAAGAGCGCCGAAGCGGTGCGCGAGCCGATGGCGGCGGTCAAGCTCTAAGCGGTTCGTTCATGCTGCATGTGATGAATGGCGTGTCATCGGGCCGCAGCCGCGCTCGGGGGCACGCCATTCGTCTGCAATGCGCTCTGCATTGGATTCGGATTTTCGCCCCTCAACCTGTATGCACAGACTCCTGACGTTTTGGCGGTCGGCGATCGGCAAGAAAGTGGTGATGGCGATCACCGGGATCATCGGGATCGGGTTCGTCCTCGGTCACGTGACCGGCAACTTGCTGATCTTCCGCGGCGCGGAGGCGATCAACGCCTACGGCCATTTTCTCCATGGCCCCGCCGGTGAGCTTCTCTGGGTCGTTCGCGTCGTCTTATTGGGCGCGGTGATCCTTCACGTCGTCGCCGCGTATCAATTGACGCAGCTCAGCCACGCGGCACGTCCGCAAGGCTACACCAAGCGCGAGCCACAAGTCTCGACGCTCGCGTCGAGACTCATGCGGTGGGGTGGGGTCCTGCTCCTGATCTTCATCGTCTTTCATATCCTGCACTTCACCACCGGAACGATTCGCCCTGGTGTGTTCATTCCCGGTGACGTATACACGAACGTCGTGACCAGCTTTCATGTCTGGTGGGTTGCCTTGTTCTACGTCGTGGCGATGATCTTTCTCGGACTGCATCTCTATCACGGCGCCTGGGCGTCGGTCCGGACGATCGGCGCGACGAATCGCTCACCCAATCCGTTGCATCGGCAGATCGCCGCGGTCATCGCGGTGCTGGTGTGGCTCGGCTTCACCATCGTCCCTGTGGCGGTGTGGACGGGAGTCATCAAGTGACCATACAACTGACCTCAGGGATCCCCAGCGGTCCGATCGAGAAGAAGTGGGACCAGCACAAGTTCGACATGAAGCTGGTCAACCCGGCCAACAAGCGGAAATACAACGTCATCGTCGTTGGTTCGGGGCTCGCCGGTGGCTCCGCTGCGGCGACGTTGAGCGAGCTGGGCTATCAAGTCAAATGCTTCTGCTTCCAGGATTCACCACGTCGCGCGCATAGCATCGCCGCGCAAGGCGGAATCAACGCCGCGAAGAACTATCAAAACGACGGTGACAGCATCTACCGGCTGTTCTACGACACCGTGAAGGGCGGGGACTTCCGCGCCCGTGAAGCCAACGTCTACCGTTTGGCGCAATGCTCGGTGAACATCATCGATCAATGCGTGGCGCAGGGCGTTCCCTTCGCGCGTGAATACGGCGGTCTCCTGGCGAATCGGTCCTTCGGCGGCGCCCAGGTTTCGCGCACCTTCTACGCGCGTGGACAGACCGGGCAGCAGTTGTTGCTCGGTGCCTATCAAGCGCTCGAGAAGCAGATCGCGAAAGGTGGCGTGACCATGTATCCGCGCACCGAAATGCTCGATCTCATCATGGTCGATGGGCGCGCACGCGGGATCGTGACCCGCAATCTGCTCACCGGGAAAATCGAGTCCCACGCCGCGGACGCCGTCATCCTCGCGACCGGCGGATACGGCAACGTCTTCTATCTGTCGACCAACGCGAAGGGGTCCAACGCGACCGCCATCTGGCGTGCGCACAAGCGCGGTGCCGCCTTCGCGAATCCGTGTTACACGCAGATTCACCCCACGTGCATCCCGGTGAGCGGCGACCATCAGTCCAAGCTCACCTTGATGAGCGAGTCGTTGCGGAACGACGGTCGTGTCTGGGTACCACTCAAGAAAGGTGACAAGCGGCCGCCGAATGATATTCCGGAAGCCGAGCGAGATTATTATCTCGAGCGGAAGTATCCGAGTTTTGGGAATCTGGCGCCGCGTGACATTGCGTCGCGGGCCGCGAAGGAAGCGTGCGACGACGGGCGTGGTGTTGGCGAGACTGGCCGAGGCGTCTACCTCGATTTCGCCGATGCAATCCGCCGGTTGGGTGAGCGCGTCATCTCCGAGCGCTATGGCAACCTGTTCGAGATGTACGAGCGGATCACGGGTGAGAATCCGTACAAAGTCCCCATGCGTATCTATCCCGCCGTGCACTACACGATGGGTGGGTTGTGGGTCGACTACAACCTCATGACCACGATCCCGGGGCTCTTCGCCCTCGGTGAAGCCAACTTCTCCGATCACGGCGCCAATCGTCTCGGCGCGAGCGCGTTGATGCAAGGGTTGGCGGACGGCTATTTCGTCATTCCGTATACCGTCGGCAATTATCTCGCGGGCGTGAAACCGGCCGGGACCGCGACCGATCTCCCCGAGTTCAAGCAGTCAGAGACCGAGATCAACGGTCGCGTCAACCAGCTCTTGTCCATCAATGGTAAGCGCACCGTCGATTCCTTCCATCGCGAGCTCGGCCACATCATGTGGGAGTATTGCGGGATGGCGCGTAACGACGCTGGGCTCCGCAAAGCGATCGCCGAAATTCCGAAGCTGCGCGATGAGTTTTGGAAGAACGTCATCGTTCCGGGAACGGGCGTCGAGCTCAACCAGTCGTTGGAGAAGGCGGGCCGAGTGGCCGATTTCCTCGAGTTGGCGGAGTTGATGTGTAAGGATGCGCTGCATCGCACCGAGTCGTGCGGCGGCCACTTCCGCGAAGAGAGCCAAACGCCCGATGGCGAAGCGCTGCGTGATGACGAGCACTTCGCGTACGTCGCCGCGTGGGAATATGCCGGTGTCAACAGCGAGCCGATCCTGAACAAGGAGCCGCTCGTGTACGAGTACGTGAAGCTCGCACAACGGAGCTACAAATAATGAAGCTCACACTCCACGTGTGGCGCCAACCGTCGGCGAACGACCAAGGGCGCATGGAAACGTACCAGGCCGACGACGTGTCGCCCGACATGTCGTTCCTGGAGATGCTCGACGTCGTCAACGAGCGGCTCATCCTCGACGGAAAGCGGCCGATCGCCTTCGACCACGATTGCCGCGAGGGGATTTGCGGATCGTGCGGGATGATGATCAACGGCGTCGCGCACGGTCCGCAGCGCGGGACCGCGACCTGCCAGCTCCACATGCGCACCTTCAAGGACGGCGACGAGATCGTCATCGAGCCGTGGCGGGCGCGTGCCTTCCCGGTCATCAAAGATCTGTCCGTCGACCGGAACGCATTCGATCGGATCATTCAGGCGGGTGGCTACGTCAGCGTGAATACCGGCGGGACGCCGGACGCGAACGCGATCCCCGTCTCCAAGATCGCCGCGGATCAGGCGATGGATGCGGCCGCCTGCATCGGCTGCGGCGCGTGCGTCGCCGCGTGCCCCAACGCCTCCGCCTCGCTTTTCACCGCCGCCAAGATCACCCACCTCGGCGTCCTCCCGCAGGGACAGCCCGAGCGGTATCGCCGAGCGGTGAAGATGGTCGAACAGATGGATGCGGAGGGGTTTGGAAGTTGCTCGTTGTTCGGTGAGTGTCAGGAGGCGTGTCCGAAGCAGATCAGCATCGACGCCATCATGCACATGAACCGAGACTTCATCAAAGCCACCGCGACCGGCGCGGGCCAGGAATCATCATCCTCCGCCGGCGCACTATGACCGAATGACCGATCCGACCCCAGAGCAAACGCCCCCAGGCGTCCGTGATCCCGAAGCCGCCTACGGCGGCGCGGACGCCATCGAAAAAACGACCTACGTCGTGGGGGAGGGAACTGACCCGCACCGCCAGCATCCGATGGACCGGCCGTCGCCGGTTGGGCAGACCGGGATGAACCCATTGCTCTGGGCCGTCGTGATCGTGGCGGTGGTCATTGCCGTGGTTCTGATGTTCGGGATCATTCGTACGTAATGCCGGCCAGCCGGGACCACGCCGGCGGATCCCGCATCATCACGCACGACAAACAGCGGTCGTACGATGGCACCCATCCGTACGACCGCTGTTTACGTTCAGCTTGTGTAGCCGCTCTACAACCGGGGGAGCGTCACTCCATGCTGCCCCTGGTATTTCCCCTTCTTGTCTTTGTAAGACGTGAGCGGGGCCTCATCTCCCCGAAAGAACATCACCTGGGCGATCCCTTCGTTCGCGTAAATCTTTGCAGGGAGCGGAGTTGTGTTCGAGATCTCGAGTGTGACGTACCCCTCCCACTCCGGCTCGAAGGGGGTCACATTCGTGATGATCCCGCAGCGCGCATAGGTCGACTTGCCGACACAGATCGTGACGACATCGCGCGGAATGCGGAAATACTCGACTGATCGTGCCAACGCGAAGGAGTTGGGCGGAACGATGCAGACGTCCCCCTCGAACTCGACGAACGAGTTGGGATCGAAGTTCTTGGGGTCGACGACCGAGTTGAGAACGTTGGTGAAAATGCGGAATTCGCGGGCGACACGCATGTCGTACCCATACGAACTCACCCCGTACGAGATCACGCCAGCACGCACTTGGCTGTTCTCGAACGGCTCGATCATCCCTTGCTGCGCCTGCTCAATAATCCACCGGTCAGACTGAATCGACATTGCAATCCCGAATAAATCGTTTCCGTTGAAAAGCCTTGTAAGATACGCTAAAATAAGGACATACGCATTAGTGAATTTTTTCACAAACGGAATGGCGCGAGCATATTTTCCAGTTCTGCTGCTACTCGGGTTCGTCATCGTGAACGCGATAGCGATCGTGGGCATCTCGGCGTTGACCATTCGCGCCCGCCCAACGCCGGTGAAGCGAACCGCATACGAGTCAGGAATTCCACCGTTGGGCGACGCCCGGGAGCGGTTCTCGGTGAAGTTCTACATGGTGGCCATGTTGTTCATCATCTTCGATATCGAAACGGTGTTCATGATTCCATGGGCGGCGTCGTTTCGGCAATTGTCGTGCACGACCGCGTTGGTCAACGATATGTGCCCGGCCGGCCAAGTGTCGTTCTTCGGCCTCGGTGAAATGTTGATTTTCATGGCGATCCTGGTGGTTGGCTTCGTCTACGTCTGGAAGAAAGGAGCGCTCCGATGGGATTGATCGCGCGTCCGGAGACGGACGTCGTTTCGTACGACCCGCAGTCCCAGCAAGGGTGGGTCACGACGAAACTCGACTTCATTCTGAACTGGGGACGGGCCAATTCACTGTGGCCGATGCCGTTCGGAACCGCGTGCTGCGCCATCGAGTTCATGGCGACGGCCGCCAACAAATTCGACCTCGCCCGGTTCGGGATGGAGCGGATGAGCTTCTCGCCACGCCAGGCCGATCTTTTGATTTGCGCCGGGCGGGTACCGTTCAAGCTCGCCCCGATTATTCGGCGGATTTGGCAGCAGATGCCACAACCAAAGTGGTGCATCTCGATGGGCGCTTGCGCCTCGTCGGGCGGGATGTTCGACAACTACGCCGTCGTCCAAGGGATCGACACGATCATTCCGGTCGACGTCTACGTCCCAGGGTGCCCGCCGCGGCCGGAAGGGCTCATGTACGGCATTCGGATGTTGCAGGAGAAGATCAAGAACGAGCGTTCTTCTGATGCGTCCATTCGCGACGAGATGGAGCCCGATCCGAGCAGTCAGCTGTACCTCCCGCCGTCGTTGATCGACGAGCTCTCCGAGCCGTTTGGTAACTCGGTCCATCAAACCCGGTCGGCGCCGTGACGGAATCCTCGAAGACGGAATCGTTCAAGATCGTATCGCCCGGGGCGCAACAGACGGGCGGCACTCCCGCCACGCCAGGCAAAATTCCGCATCGGGGTGGCGCCGAGAATCCCTCGGCGGCCGCGCTGAAATTGCAGTTCCCGGATGCGGTGAAGCGGGTCGACGTCGTGTGGGGCGAAACGTCGGTATACGTCGATGGCGCTCGTCTGGCGGACGTGATTCGCTGGTTGCACGACGATGCTGGGCAGCGCTACGACTATTTGTCGGACGTGACGGCGGTCGAGTATCGTGATTTCGATCAGCCGATCGAGGTCGTCTGGCACCTGCGTTCGCTCCCGTACCGCCGGTTTTTACGCGTCAAAGTGGAGCTCCCGAAGGGTAGCCCACTGTCGGTCGCGAGCGTCTACGACATTTATCGCGGTGCCGATTGGCTCGAGCGCGAATGCTATGACATGTTCGGCATCGAATTCCGTGGTCATCCGGATTTGCGCCGTTTGCTGATGTGGGAGCAGTATCGCGAAGGGTATCCACTTCGGAAGGATTTCCCACTGCGTGGACGGTTCAGCCGCTCCGAGCAGCTCCGCCAGGCATTGGCGCAAAATCCCGAGGCGAAATATTCGATGGAAGAGTTGTCCATTGCCGAAGCGTTCGGCGAGCTGCCGGCCGACATGCGCCAGCGGTTGCAGCGCGGCGAACGGACGGGAGAGTAAGCGATGGCGACCAAAACACGCACCGTCGAAGTCGAATTGTCGACCACGGGGCTCGACGCGGCCGGACGGCCGCAGCGGGTGCCGCTCGTCGCGCAGTCCAATGGCAGTCCGGTCGCCGTCCAGGCGCCGCCCTCGCTCGAGCCCGATCTCGAAGGCGAGCACATGTTGATCAACATCGGGCCGCAGCACCCCGCGACACACGGCGTGTTGCGCTTGGTGCTCGAGCTCGATGGTGAAACCGTCGTCCGCTGTGTGCCGCACATCGGCTATCTGCACTGCGGCTTCGAGAAGATCGGCGAATACCGCCAGTACAATCAGATCATCCCGTGGACGGATCGCGAAGATTATCTGAACTCGCCGGGCAACAACGTCGCCTTCGCGCTGGGCGCGGAGCGGTTGTTCGGCATCGAGATCACCGAGCGGTGCAAGGTGCTCCGTGTGATCACGATGGAGCTCTCGCGCATCATCTCGCACTTGGTGTGGCTCGGGACGACCTGCATCGACATCGGCGCCTTCACGCCGTTCTTGTGGGCGTTCTATCAGCGCGAAGAAGTGTACGTCCTGCTCGAACAGTGGGTCGGCGCGCGCCTCACGACGTCGATCACGCGCGTCGGGGGAATGGCGGCCGACATCCCCGAGGGATGGACCGACCGGCTTCGGAAATTCCTCGACAATTTCCCCAAAGTCATCGACGAGATCGACTCGATCCTCACGCGGAACGCCATCTGGGTCGGCCGCACGATCGGGCTCGGTGTCATGTCGCCGGAAGAAGCGGTCAATTACGGCTTGTCCGGGCCGATGTTGCGCGCGTCGGGCGTGTCGTATGATGTCCGAAAAGACTTCCCGTATCTCGACTACGAGACATACGATTTCGACGTCCCGGTCGGTGTGAATGGTGACGTGTACGATCGGTTCCTGGTGCGCATGGAAGAGCTGCGTCAATCGCATCGCATCCTCTGCCAGGCACTCGATCGTCTCCCGGGCGGACCGGTCAATGTGGACGATCCGCGCGTCATCCTCCCGCCCAAGCACAAAGCGACGAGCGAAATGGAATCGATGATCCATCACTTCAAGAACGTGATGGAAGGCCCTCGGCCGCCGGTCGGCGAAGCGTACGTCGCCGTCGAAAGCCCCAAGGGTGAGAAGGGTTACTACATGGTGTCTGACGGCAGCTCCAAGCCGGTACGCTGGCGCATCCGTCCGCCGTCATTCGTGAATTTGTCGGCCATCCCGAAGATGGTCGAAGGCCACCTATTGTCGGACGTGATCGCGATCAACGCGAGCATCGACATCGTCATGGGAGAAATCGACCGATGAGCGGAGCCGCGCTGAGTACCGCGGGACACGCACACGCGGAGCCGTATCGCCAGGTATTCACTGGCGCCCGCCGCGCCGAGTTGGATGAGTTGATGACGCGCTATCCGACCAAGATGGCGTGCCTCCTTCCGGCGCTGTGGATCGTGCAGGAAGAACGCGGATGGGTGAGCGAAGAGGGGATGGCCGAAGTCGCCGACGTGTTGGAGCTAACGCCCGCGTACGTGAAAGGGGTCGTCACCTTCTACACGATGTACCACCAGCATCCGGTGGGGCGGCACTTCATTCAGGTGTGCACCACGGCACCCTGTAACGTGTGCGGCGCGGAAGGGGTCGTCGACGCCTTCCTCAAGCACACCGGCTGCGGCGAGCTCGGCGTCACGTCCGCCGACGGCAAGTACACGGTCATCGAAGTCGAATGCCTCGGCGCCTGTGGCTTCGCGACGCCGGTCATGATCAATGAGAAGTTCATCGAATCGGTCACGCCTGAGCGTGTCCCTGAAATTCTGGCGGGGTTGAGCTGATGGGTTATCCGCATCCGTCCCACACTCGGGAGACGGCGGTTCTCTCCAAATATTTCGGCGACCGCGACGCCATCGGCCTCGAAGGGTGGCGGAAACGTGGCGGCTACACGGCGCTTGAAAAGGCGCTGTCGATGCAGCCGGCCGAAATCGTGGAGATTGTCAAAGCGTCAGGGTTGCGTGGACGCGGCGGCGCTGGCTTCCCAACCGGGATCAAATGGTCGTTCATGAAGCCCGGGGACGGCAAGCCGCACTACCTCTGCTGCAACGCCGACGAGTCCGAGCCTGGCACCTTCAAGGATCGCGAAATCATGCGCTGGACCCCGCACGCCTTGGTCGAAGGGTGTGCGATCGGCGCGTACGCGATTGGGGCTGAAACGGCGTACATCTACATTCGCGGTGAGTTCACGGAGCCGCTCGAGCGGATGAACGCCGCGGTGAAGGAAGCGTACGCCGCCGGCATTCTCGGTCCCAACGCGATGGGGACGGGCAAGCGCGTCGACGTGCACGTACACAAGGGCGCCGGCGCCTACATCTGCGGCGAGGAAACCGCGTTGATGAACTCGCTGGAAGGACGGCGCGGCAATCCACGGATCAAGCCGCCGTTCCCAGCCGTGTCCGGCCTCTTCGCGCAACCGACGACGATCAACAACGTCGAGACCTTGGTCGCGGTCCCGCAGATTCTCAACAATGGCGCCGACTGGTACAAGGCGTTCTGTCTGTCGAATCCGAAGAGCACGGGGACCAAGTTGTTCTCGGTGTGCGGCAACATCGCCAAGCCCGGCAACTACGAAGTTGTCCTTGGCTTTCCGTTCAAAGATTTCTTGTACGACCTCTGCGGTGGGCCACTCCCGGGACGCAAGTTCAAAGCAATCATCCCCGGCGGCGTCTCGGTGCCGATCCAGACGATGGAAGAGGCCGAAGCCACCAAGATGGATTACGAAGGATTCATTGAGCAGGGATCGATGCTCGGCTCCGGCGGCGTGATCGTCTTCGACGATCAGCAGTCGATGGTCAAACAGATCGCCCGCATCGCTCGCTTCTTCGCGCACGAAAGCTGTGCGCAGTGCACGCAGTGCCGAGAGGGAACGGCGTGGACGACCAAGATCATGGAGCGGATTCGCGACGGTGAAGGGACGATGGAAGATCTCGACACCTTGCTCGAGATCGCGGACAACATGACCGGGAAAACGATCTGCGTGTTGAGCGATTCGTGCGCGACGCCGGTCGTCTCCGGTCTCAAGAAGTTCCGCGGCGAGTTCGAGGCGTTGATCAAGACTCGGACGTTCCACCCTGTGATGGCGGCGGTGGCCTAATGGCGACGACCGTACAACCGACGGCTGTGACCCAGCCGAAAACCGTGACCCTGACCGTCGAAGGGCGCCAGATCACCGTCCCGGAAGGGACGTCGATTCTGGAAGCGGCGAAGGCGGCCGGGGTGCTCATTCCGCACTACTGCTATCACCCCGGCCTTCCGGTCGCGGGTGTGTGCCGGATGTGCTTGGTCGAAGTCGAAAAGGCACCCAAGCTCGCGCCGTCGTGCGCGACATCTGTTGCGGAAGGACAAGTCGTGCACGTGCACTCCGAAAAAGCGCGTGAGGCGCGCAAAGGGGTGCTCGAAATGTTGCTCATCAACCATCCGCTCGATTGCCCCATTTGCGATCAGTCGGGTGAGTGCGAGCTGCAAGATTACACCTTCCAGGAAGGGCGCAAGGATTCGCGCTATCGCGAGCCGAAGCGGTTCAACCCCGCCGAAGATTTCGGGGGTGACGTCATGTACGTCGCGAATCGCTGCATTCTGTGCACACGCTGCGTTCGCTTCATGGACGACGTGGCGCAGGATACCGTGCTCAACGTCAGCGAGCGTGGCGATCGCGCCTTGATCGGAAAGTTCGAAGGGAAAGATTTGACGCACGCCTGGGCTGGGAACGTCGTCGATCTCTGTCCGGTCGGTGCGTTGTTGTCGAAAGACTTCCTCAATAAAGCCCGTGCGTGGGAAGTCGATCACGCGGCGTCCATTTGCCCGGGATGCTCACAAGGGTGCAACGTGATGGTCGAGACGCGCGACAACGTCGTCGTGCGCTTGCAGCCGCGTCCGAACGAGGCGGTCAACAAGTATTTCATGTGCGATCACGGACGGTTGGACTATCGGTGGATGAACCGACAAGACCGCGTTCTCACGCCGATGATCCGCCGCGACGGTGCACTCGGTGCGACCGATTGGGACGTCGCGTTGCCGTTGGTTGCCGCGCTCTTCCAAGGGCGTCGCGTCCACGTGGCGGCGTCGCCGAATTTGTCGAACGAGACGCTGTACCTCTTGTCACAACTGATCAAGACGACCGGTGGTTCTGGCGCGTTCACGGTGCCGACCGGCCCCGAGGCGCCGCTTCCGGGCGTGCAGGATCTCTCGTTGCGCGCGGATCGCGCCGCGAACGCGACTGGCGCGGAACGGTTCGGTTTCGTCCGGAGCGCGTCGCCGGTCGCGGGGCTCAAGGACGGTGACGTGTTGGTGGTTGCAGATGATACGCTCGCCAACGTGAGCGAAAGCGACATCGCGAAAGCGGGCGCCATCGTCGTCATCGGGACCACGCTCCCTGAAGTGGTCCGGCATGCGGCAGCGGTTCTCCCGATCGCGAACTTCACCGAAGAAGAAGGGACGTTCACCAACCTGCGCGGCCGAGTGCAACGGTTCCTGCAGGCGAAGGCGGCGCCTGGTGCGGCGCGGTCGAGCTGGTCGGTGTTGAGCGACCTGTTGGCGCTGGCTGGCGTTCCGGCGAATTACTTCCTGGCGAGCGACGTCTTTGCATCGCTCGCCGCGGTGCACCCCGACTTTGCGGGTATGACCTACGACTCTTTGGGGCTCCGCGGATTGCCACTCGCGGCGGCGCAGACCGCGGGGGCGGCATGAGCATGATCGTTCCTTCGATGTTGATCGCCGCGGTCGATCAGGTACCGCCGGCGGGCTTCGGCACCTTCTTCATCTTCACCGTGATCAAGCTCCTCATCGGCTTCACGGTGTACATGATCTCGGCCGCATTGCTGACGCTGGCCGAACGGAAGATTTCGGCGTGGATTCAGGACCGGCATGGTCCGAACCGCGTCGGTGGACGTGGTGGATGGTTGCAGCCGGCGGCCGACGGGCTCAAGAACTTCATGAAGGAAGAAGCGGAGCCTGGGAATGCTTCCAAGCCGCTCTTTTCCATTGCGCCGATCTTGTCGTTCATTCCGGCACTCACCACGTGGTGCATCATTCCGATCGCGTCGCCCCTCCCCACACGTTGGGGGTTGGTCGACATGGTCGTGGCGGACGTTCCGGTTGGGTTCCTCTTCATCCTCGCGCTTTCGTCGCTCGGCGTCTACGGCATCGTGCTCGCCGGCTGGGCGTCGAACAACAAGTACTCGCTCCTTGGCGGACTTCGGTCGAGCGCGCAGATGGTGTCGTACGAGATCGCGATGGGGATGTCGACCATTCCGGTCATCCTGCTCGCCGGCAACGTGACGTTGAGTTCGGTAATTCGTGAGCAGGCGCACGGGATGTGGAACGTGTGCAATCTCACCGTCGCGTTCTTCATCTTCCTCGTGGCGGGGTTCGCCGAGACCAACCGGCTGCCGTTCGATCTTCCGGAAGCGGAGTCCGAGCTGATCGCCGGGTATCACACCGAATACTCGGCGATGAAGTTCTCGCTCTTCTTCATCGCGGAATATTGCAACATGGTCACCGTGAGTGCGTTGATGGCGACGTTGTTCTTCGGTGGATGGGACATCCCGTTCACTGGGTGGGACAACGCTGCCCCCTTCACAGTGCTCAAGACCATCCTGACCCTTGGCTGCTTCGCCACCAAGGTCGCGTTCTTCTTGTTCTTCTTCATGTGGATCCGGTGGACGCTCCCGCGCTTCCGGTACGATCAGCTCATGTCGCTCGGATGGCGGTTCATGCTTCCGGTGGCGCTGGGTTACATCGTCGTGATCGCGAGCACCATCCTCGTCCTCGATTCGATCGGGATCGCACCGGGGCCGTTGTACAGCTTGGTCCTGTTGATGGTCAATGCGTGCATCGTGCTGCTCATGTTCGTGATGATCGACGAAGGGCGCATCATCAGCCCGGCCTATGGGCGGTTGCAGCAGCGTGAGCTGTTGCGTCTCCGCGCCATGAGCAGTCGCAGCGCAATCGGCGCTGGAGGAAATCACTAATGGCGATTGGCGTCAAACAGGTTCGGCGGCCCGTCGACGAGGCGAGCTACGTTCGAGCCACGTTGAACGGCATGAAGCTGACGCTCAAGCACATGCTGTCCAAGAAAGTCACCGTGCAGTATCCGGAGCAAAAGTGGGATCTCTCGCCCCGGTGGCGTGGGACGCACCGGATGCTCACGACGGAAGACGGCAAAGCGAAATGCGTCGCGTGCGGCCTCTGCCCGACCGTCTGCCCGGCCAACTGCATCAAGTTGGTCCCCGGTGAAGACGAGAAAGGGAACCGCTATCCGCTCGTCTTCGAGATCGACGAGTTCCGGTGCATCTTCTGCGGCTATTGCCAGGAAGTCTGCCCGGAAGAGGCGATCCACGTCGGCCAGCATTACGAAAATGCGGAGTATAGCCGAGAAGGGTTCGTGTACGATTTGGAGCGGTTGATGGCGCAGACGCACCCCGTCTGCGAGATGTGGGACCCTGCAGACCCGAAGGGCGAATGATTCTTCCCGACCATTTCCCGCTGTTCTACACGTTCCACTTCTATCTGTTCGGCGTGATCGCCATCGTTGCGGCGATCACGTTCGTCACGCGGAAGAGCCCCGTTGCGGCCGCGTTGTGGCTGGTGTTGACCATGTTCTGCCTCGCCGTCGAGTACATCATGCTCGAAGCCGATTTCATCGGGATCATGCAGATCCTGGTCTACGCCGGCGCGATCATGGTGGTGTTCCTCTTCGTCATCATGCTGCTCAACTTGGGCCATCCGTCGGAGTTGATCGACGTGCGTGGGACATGGGCAAAATTGCTGGCCGCGTTCGTCGGGTTGGCGCTCGTCGCCGAAATCGGCGTCGTGGTGAAGGGCGGGTTACCGTCTGGGAAATACACCGTGCCGGCCGGTTACGCGCAGCAGCAGTTGGCCAAGTACGGCGCGGTCGGTACCGTCGCGCGGCCGTTGTTCAATGAGTATGCGTTGGCCTTCGAGCTGACCAGCATTCTACTCCTCGTCGCGATCGCCGGTGCGGTCGTGTTGGGGCGCCGGAGGGAAGCCGATGCTCGCTGAGTCGCTGGCGTTATCCGCCGTGTTGTTCGCGATCGGGGTCGTGGGCGTACTGACCCGCCGGAACGCGATCATCATCTTCATGTGCGTGGAGCTGATGCTCAACGCCGTCAACTTGACCTTCGTCGCCTTGTCGCGCTTCTACGGCGCGGCCGGGCAAGTCTTCGTGGTCTTCGTCATGACCGTCGCCGCCGCTGAGGCGGCCGTCGGGCTCGCGATCATCATTTCCATCTTCCGTCACCAGCAGACGGTCGATCTCAAAAACATCAACCTGTTGAAAGGGTGATGCTTCTCCAAACCCTTCAAACCGTGACGACTACGCACAGCATGACTGCCGGTGCCGTCGCTCATCCGTTGAGCGGGACCGCGGCGCAATGGCTGTGGCTCCTTCCACTCCTGCCACTGCTGGGCTTTGTCCTCAACGGGCTGTTGTCCATCATTCCGGCGACCCACATGGGGCCGGCGGATCCGGATACTGGCCACGGCGACCATGGCGGAGATCATCAGACGCATGGTCATGCCGGTCACGACGACGGGCATGGTGACCACCACGCGACGCGGCATCCATATGCAGGACTCGTGAGCCTCATTGGTCCCGCCGTGCTGGGCGTGTCCTTCATTCTGGCGTTCCTCATGTTCGTCGCCATGCGTGGCGTCGACATGACCACGCCGTTTGTTCAGCGCTACTTCGACTGGATGCCGGTCGGCGATCTGCACATTTCGCTCGCCTTTCAGCTCGACCAGCTGTCGATGTTGATGGTGCTCATCATTACCGGCGTCGGGACGTTGATCCACGTGTTCAGCGTCGGCTACATGAAAGAAGATCCGGGGTACCCGCGCTACTTCGCGTACCTCAATCTCTTCGTCTTCTTCATGCTCGTCCTGGTGCTCGGCGCCAACTATCCGGTGCTGTTCGTCGGGTGGGAAGGGGTGGGACTCTGCTCGTATCTCCTGATCGGCTTCTGGTTCTCCGAAAAGGCCAACGCCGACGCTGGGAAGAAGGCGTTCATCGTCAACCGGATCGGTGACTTCGGGCTCCTCGTCGCGATGTTCCTCTTGTTCGCGAACCTCGGAACCCTCGACTTCACCGGTGTCGCGGCCAATGCGGGTGCGCTGCCATTTGGCGGTGCGTTGGTGACGACGATTTGCTTGTTCATGTTCCTGGGCTGCACCGGCAAGAGCGCGCAGATCCCATTATATGTGTGGCTCCCGGACGCCATGGCTGGCCCGACCCCCGTGTCGGCGCTCATCCACGCGGCGACGATGGTGACCGCTGGTGTGTACTTGATCGCCCGGAGCTCATTTCTCTTCTCGATGTCGCCGGTGGCGTGCATCACGGTTGCATTTGTTGGCGCGCTCACCGCGCTCTTCGCGGCGACGATCGGGCTCAAGCAGTGGGACATCAAGAAAGTCCTCGCCTATTCGACCGTCTCGCAGCTCGGCTACATGTTCGTCGGCGTGGGCGTCGGTGCGTATACGGCGGGGGTCTTCCATCTCGCCACGCACGCCTTCTTCAAGGCACTGTTGTTCCTGGGCTCAGGTTCGGTGATTCACTCCATGCACGCCGCGTATCATCACAGCGGACGGCATGAAGATGCGCAAGACATGCGCAACATGGGCGGGCTCAAGGCCTACATGCCGATCACCTGCACGTTGATGTGGATCGCGACGTTGGCCATCGCGGGGATTCCGCCGTTCGCCGGCTTCTTCTCGAAAGACGAGATTCTCGGCTCCGTCTTCGCGCGCACCCAGAATTCCGTGTTGTCCGGTGCGACGTGGCTCGGCATTCCAGGATCGACGATGCTCTATCTCATCTACGCGATGGGATTGGCGGCCGCGTTGCTCACTGCGATCTACATGACGCGGATGATGTTGTACACGTTCCACGGTCCGAACCGGACGGGGGAGAAGGAACGGCAAGCGTTGCACGAAGCACCGTGGATCATGACTGGGCCGTTGCTCGTCCTCGGCGTGCTGAGCGCGTTCGGTGGTTGGTTGAACCTTCCGTCGCTCACCTCCTTCCTCGGTCCGGTTGGCTCGCTCGAAAAATGGCTCGAACCCGTGGTCGGAGAATCGACCCTGCGCGTAACGAACAACTCGCCGCTCGAAATGAGTCATTCGACGGAAGTCGCATTGATCGGGCTCGCGGTCCTCATCGCCGTGGCTGGCATCGCCATCGCCGTGATGTTCCTCAAGCCAGCGCAACTCGTGCCGGCGCGTGAAGCGCCGCCGGAAGAAGGGTTCGGACGCGTCCTGGCGAACAAGTACTACGTCGACGAAGTGTACGACGCGGCTATCGTGCGTCCCGTGGAGACCGGCTCGCGCGTCTTGTGGCGCGGCTTCGATGCGGGGATCATCGATGGTCTCTTCGTGAATGGCGCGGCGTATTTGGCGCGCGGACTCGGCTGGGTCGGGTCGAAGTTCCAGACGGGGAGTGTGGGTGAATATGCGTGGGTGATCGTCGCCGGCGCGTTGGTAGTGATTGGCGTCTTCTCATTCCGGTAAGAGCTCGGTCATGGTGGATTTTCTCACTCGCATCAACTACAACGCGTGGGTCCTCCCGGCGCTGTTGCTGATCCCACTCGTCGGCTCACTCCTCCTGTGGGCGCACGGCGCGCGCTTCGCCGGGATCGACGACGCGGACCAGCGGGGCGGGGCAGGGGCGCGATCGATTGCGTTCTGGACACTCGTCATCGAGTTCATCGTTTCAGCCGGACTCTGGTGGACGTTCATTCCGTCCAGCGCTGGGTGGCAAGCTGGTGTCGACTACGCCTGGATTCCGTCCTGGGGCGTCCGCTTCTCGCTCGGTGTCGACGGGATTTCGTTGATGCTGATCTTGTTGACGACGTTCACGATGCCGCTCGCCGTCTTAGGTGGCTGGACGAGCATCAAGACGAAGGTGCACGCGTATCTCGCGCTCCTTTTGATCCTGACGACCGGAATGCTCGGCGTCTTTCTCGCGCGCGATCTCTTTCTGTTCTACGTCGCGTGGGAAGTGATGCTGGTCCCGATGTACTTCATCATCGGCATTTGGGGCGGCGAACGCCGGACGTACGCGAGCATCAAGTTCTTCATCTATACGATGGTCGGATCGCTCTTGATGCTGGTCGCGATCATCTACCTCGGTGTGCACAACGCCGACGTGAACGGCATTCCGAACTTCAGCTACGACGCGCTCGTGGCGTCGGGGACGCTGGCGCCGAAGGTCGCGCTCTGGTTGTTCGGGGCCTTCTTCCTCGCCTTCGCCGTGAAAGTCCCGATGTTCCCGTTCCACACCTGGCTCCCCGACGCGCACGTACAGGCGCCGACGGCCGGGTCGGTGATCCTGGCCGGAATCATGTTGAAGATGGGGACGTTCGGCTTCCTGCGCTTCGCGCTCCCACTCTTCCCCGCGGCGGCGCTCAATCCGACGGTGCGGGCGATCATTCTGACGCTCTCGGTGATCGGGATCGTGTACGGCGCGCTCATGGCGCTCGTGCAGCCGGACTTCAAGAAGTTGGTCGCCTACTCGTCGGTCAGCCACCTTGGTTTCGTGATGCTCGGCATCTTCGCGCTCACGCTCCAGAGCGTGCAGGGGGCATTGCTCGTCATGATCAACCACGGCATTTCGACGGGCGCGTTGTTCCTCTTGATCGGAATGATCTATGAACGGCGTCACACGCGCATGATCGAGGCATACGGCGGTATCGCGCGCGTGGTACCATTGTTTGCGGCACTGCTGACGTTCGTCTCGCTCAGCAGCATCGGGCTCCCTGGGACCAACGGCTTCATTGGTGAATTTCTCGTCTTGATCGGCGCGTTCCGTAGCTTCCCAGTGTATTCCACCATCGCGACGACCGGGGTGATCTTCGCCGCAGCATATCTGTTGTGGGCGATCCAGCGCATCCTCTTCAACAAGTTGGACAAAGCGGAGAACGAGCACATTCCAGATCTCAACTGGCGTGAGCTCGGACTCCTCGCCCCGCTCATCATCTGCATCATTTGGCTCGGCGTCTATCCGGCGCCGGTCCTCTCGCGGATGGAAGCATCCGCGCGCCAGCTCGTCCGCACGGTGCAGGCAAACGCCACCGTGCAGTCGGCGCCGCAGTCGGCCTCCCTCCCGAGCGGAGAGTAATCCGTGCACTTCGATCTTTCGATTTCGTCCCAGCTGATCGGCGCGCTGACGCCGGATATCGTCGTCATGGTCGGCGCGATGCTCCTCATGCTCAGAGCGGCATGGGGACATGACAGCGTCGAACGGCAACGGTCGATCGGCGCCGAAGCGATTGGCGTCTGCGTGATCGCGGCGGCGGTCATCGTATACTTCATGGCGACCAAAGTTACGGCGACCGCTGGCGTCGTCGCAGTCGACAACTTCCGCTGGATCACCGATCTCGTCCTGTTGACCGCGACGGCTGGAACGATCGCGCTGTCGATGGATTACAACGCGCGCGAACACATCCTGCCGGGTGAGACGCACGTGTTGACGCTGTTTGCGACGTCGGGGATGATGATCCTCGCCGCATCGCGTGACTTGATGTTGGTCTTCCTCGGGATCGAGCTCATGTCGATCGCCGTGTACGTGCTCGCCGGCATGAATCGCCGGAGCGCCAAGGCGGCGGAAAGCTCACTCAAGTATTTCTTGCTGGGCGCGTTCTCGACCGGCTTCTTGTTGTACGGTATCGCGCTCGTCTACGGCGCGACCGCGTCTACTAATTTGCATACCATTGGCACGCGCATCGTCGAGCTCGGGATCACGTCGAGCCCGATGTTGTTGATCGGGATCTCGCTGCTCTTGATCGGCTTCGCGTTCAAGGTCGCGGCGGCGCCATTCCATATGTGGGCGCCCGACGTGTACGAGGGAGCGCCGACGCCGATCACCGCCTACATGGCGGCGGCGGTGAAAGCAGCCGCGTTGGCCGCCTTCCTCCGCATTTGGCTCGAAGCGTTCGGCGCCGCGTTCGAGACGTGGCACGCGCCCATTTGGTGGCTGGCCGCGATCACGATGGTCATTGGAAACATCGTGGCGCTCGCGCAGAAGAACATCAAGCGGATGTTGGCGTACTCGAGCATCGCGCACGCGGGATATCTCCTCGTCGTCTTGACCGTTGGACAGGCGCTCGGGACGGCCGCGTTCCTCTTCTACGTCGCCGCGTATACCCTCGCGACGTTGGGATCGTTCGGCGTCGTGGTGGCGCTCGGGTCCGCTGGTGAGCCCAACAACAACATCGAGGACTATGCGGGCTTATGGACCGTGCGGCCGTGGCTCTCGGTCGCGATGGCCGTCTTCATGTTGGCGTTGCTCGGCTTCCCGGTGTTCGGCGGAATGGGCTTCTTCGCCAAGTGGTATGTAATTCAGGCGGCACTCCAGACCGTGATTCCGCAAACGCGGATCGTCGTGGTGCTGGTGCTGACGAGCGTGATCTCCGCGGGCTATTACTTGAACGTCATCATGGTGATGTTCATGAAACCTCGTCCGGAGACGGCGCCGGTGTCGGCGCCCGTCGGTGCGATGACGCGCTGGGTGGTTGGCCTTGCCGCGGTATTGATCCTCGTGTTCGGCGTCTATCCCAACGCGTTGGTCTCGCTGACCCACACGCCGACCGCGACGCTCCATCCGATCCAGCCGGCACAATCCGCAGCCGCCGCCCCGCAACAATGACCCTGTCGCGCGCCATTTTCCGCGAATACGACATTCGCGGTATTACGGGGCGCGACCTGACGCCTGACGTCGCCGACGCCATCGGACGGGCGTATGCGGCGTTGTTGCGCGAACGGAATATCGCCGGAACGATCGCGGTTGGACGCGACAATCGCCCGAGTGGCGACGCACTGCACGAGCGGCTCGTCCGTGCCTTGGTCGAATCTGGCATCGACGTCGTCGACATCGGCGTCGTTCCAACGCCATTGGCGTATTGGGCGCAACACAACCTCGGCGTCGTTGGTGGGATTCAGATTACCGGCTCCCACAACCCGCCGGAATACAACGGCTTCAAACTCGGTGTCGGAACACGATCGATCTACGGCGCCGACATTCAGCGGTTGTATGAAATCGCCGTCGCCGGTGAATTCCCCAAAGGAGAAGGGAGCGTTCGCTCCGAGCCGGTCATCGACCGATATGTGCAGGATGTCGCACGACGCATCGGACGTCTGTCGCGCCCGCTTCGGATCGTAGCCGATGCAGGGAACGGTGCCGGTGCGCTCGTCGCGCCACAACTCTTCGCCGCGCTTGGCGTCGAGACGACGTGCCTCTTCTGCGAAAGCGACGGGACGTTCCCCAACCATCATCCCGATCCGACGGTTCCCAAGAACCTCGAAGCGTTGATCGCGGAAGTACAAAAGGGCGGCTACGACCTCGGCGTCGCATTCGATGGCGACGCGGATCGCATCGGTCTCGTCGACGCGACGGGCGACATCATTTGGGGCGACTATCTCCTCATCCTGTACGCGCGCGACGTCCTCGCGCGCACGGGCGGTGGCCAGTCGATCATCTTCGACGTGAAGTGCTCCCAAGCGCTCGACGACGCGATTCGCAATGCCGGCGGGAAGCCGGTCATGTGGAAGACCGGTCACTCGCTGATCGAAGAAAAGATGCACGAAACCCATGCGCCGATCGCCGGCGAGATGTCGGGGCACATGTTCTTCGGTGAAGGGTGGTACGGGTTCGACGACGCGCTCTACGGCGCAGCGCGCGTCCTTCGCATCGTTGCCGATTCAGGGAAGCCGCTCCGGGATCTTCTCGCAGACGTACCCCGGTTCGTCTCGACGCCGGAGATTCGCGTCGATTGCCCAGACGACCAGAAATTCGCCGTCGTCTCGGATGCCGTAACGTACTTCGGCAACAAGTATCACACGATCGGCGTCGACGGTGTTCGCGTAATCTATCCCAACGGATGGGGATTGCTGCGCGCGTCCAATACGCAGCCTGTGATCGTCACCCGGTTCGAAGCTAAAACGCAGCACGATCTCGACCAGATTCGAGGCGAGATCGAAGCCTGGCTCACCGCACAAGGCGTCTCGGTGTAACATGACTCGTGGCCAGCGCCTTGCCGCGGTGCTGGCCGCGGTCGCGGGACTGCTCCTCGTTGGGCGCGGCACCGCGCTCTTGTACGTCGATCGCGCCTGGTACGCATCGCTGGGCGCCAGTCCAGTCTGGCATGCGCGCGTCGTCAATACGGTCCTCATGCACACCATCGCCGTCCTCGTCGGGACAGCGTTCGCGTACGCCAACATTACCGCGGTTCGATCCTCGATCGTCTCGCTCGTCATCCCCAAGCGTGTCGGCAACATGGACATTGGGGAAGAGATCCCGTCATCACGTTTGACGCTCGTCGCCGCGGCAATGAGCATCTTCATTGCCGGCGTCGCGACGTTGGCACTGCCATCGTGGACGACACTCGCGCTGTGGCGTTCGGGTGTCAGTTTCGGTGAAGTCGATCCGTACTTTCGCATCGACCTGGGGTATTACGTCACATGGCTCCCGTTAGAGACGGCGGCGTACGTGTGGGCGATCGTCCTCTTCGTGATCGTCGCGATCGTGGTCGTCGTCTTGTATGGCTTGACACCAAGCCTCAGTTGGACCGGTGGACGCTTCCGCATCACCACCCACGCTCGGCGGCACATCGCCGTGCTCGGTGCCATGTTGGTGTTGTTCGTCGCGTGGGGATTCCGTCTCGACACCTACGATCTCATCGTTGCGGCGCCGCATGGGGGCGGATATTTCACCGCGTTCGATCACCAATGGATCGCGCCGATTGATTTTACCCTGTGCCTGGTTGCGTTGGGGATCGGGGTTGTCTTGCTCGTCGCGGGATGGATGGGACAAACGCTGTTGGCGTGGATCAGCATCAGCTTGATTCTGGCGTGCGCCTTCGTCAGCAAGCTCGTCCTTCCCGTCGTCGCACGGTACACGACAAATGCGCCGAGTTACGTGGCACGCAACAAACCGTATGCGCAGACGCGGCAGATCTTTACCAATCACGCCTTTCCGGGTGAGCGAACCCCCGTCTCCTCACAGTTCGCCGCGGATTCCAGTTTGATCACCGCGGCGCCGCGGCTGCAAATTCGCGGCGGGCTTCCAACGGTGGTGTATCCCAACGCTAATGGTGTGATCGTCGAGATCGATACCGGCCATGTCATTCGTGCGCCGCGCGTCGGTGGAGCGATTCAACGGCTGATGAATGCCTGGGCGGAGCAAAATCCCACGCTGTTGCGGAGCGATTTGCCAAAAGATGCCGCCGTCGTCCGCCGTCGTGACTTGCGTCGTCGCGTCGTCGCCGTCGCACCGATCTTCTCACAGTCAGCGTCCATCGGTGTGCGTCCAACACCGATGGGCATCGTATGGATGATCGATCTGTATTCCGCGAGCGATCGGTATCCGTTGAGTGAAGGGCGTACTATCGATCAGGAGTTCGTCACCTATCGCCGGCATGTCGCGACGGCGTATGTCAGTGCGACGACGGGCGCTGTCACGATCGTTCCCGATGAGACACTCGATCCCATTGCCAAGGCCTGGTTTGGATTGCATGGCGGTCCCTATCTCGCGAAGGAACCGCCACACGAAGTGACCATTCCGTGGACACAGACGCCGTCCGCACCACAAGTCCCGGTGGCCGATAGCGCGTTGCGTACACATCTCCTGAACATTTACTCTCGAATGCGGTCGGCGCTCGATTCCGGTGACTTTCACCGGTTCGGTGATGCCTTCGATTCATTGGGGGCTGCCCTCGGGGTGGCGCAGCCTCAGCGACCGTACCATGAGCCCCCCTGACCTGGTAATTTTCTGACCATGAACATTCACGAATATCAAGCGAAGGAGATCTTCCGCGCCCATGGCGTGCCGATCCCCCCCGGGGAGATTGCCCGGACGGCGGACGACGCTCGGGCGATCGCCGCGCGATTTGGAGGCACTGTCGTCGTCAAGGCACAAGTGCATGCGGGCGGTCGCGGGAAGGCTGGCGGAGTCAAGCTCGCCAAGACCCCGGATGAAGCGCGCGACATCGCGTCGAAGATTCTCGGGATGGAGATCAAAGGGCTGACTGTGCACACCGTGCTCGTCACCCCGGCGGCGGACATTGCCACCGAAGCGTACGTCGGCATCATCGTCGACCGTGCGAGCAAAAAGCCGGTATTCATGGTGAGCCCCGCCGGCGGCATCGACATCGAAGAAGTCGCCGCCAAGACGCCGGACAAGATCAAGCGGCACGCGGTCGATACGCGCTATGGCTTGCGCGGATACGAAGCGATGGAGCTCGCCTTCTTCTTGTATCAGGATCTCAAGCAAGTGCGCGCCGCCGCGAAGATCATGCAGCAACTGTATGAAGCCTTCATGGATAGCGGCGCCTCGTTGGCGGAGATCAACCCGCTCGTGACCACCCCCGACGGCGACGTGCTCGCGCTCGACGCCAAGATGGTCATCGACGACAACGAGCTCGGTCGTCGCCCCAGTCTCGACGCATTACGCGACGAGACCGCGGAAGCCCCGAGTGAAGTCGATGCGCGCAACGCGAATCTCACCTTCATCAAGCTCGATGGCAACGTCGGGTGCGTCGTGAACGGCGCCGGTCTCGCGATGGCCACGATGGATCTCGTCAAATATTACGGCGGTGATCCGGCCAACTTCCTCGACATCGGCGGATCCAGCAATCCGGAGAAAGTCGTCAACGCGCTCCGCATCATCACGAGCGATCCGAACGTCAAAGCCATTCTGTTCAACATCTTCGGCGGCATCACGCGCACCGACGACGTCGCCAACGGCATCGTGACCGCGACGAAACAGAGCCCACTCAAAGTGCCCATCGTGATCCGTCTCACCGGAACGAACGAAGAAATCGCCCTGAAGATTTTGCAGGAGAATGGCTTCAGCGCGATGACCGACATGGACGAAGCCGTGCAGAAAGCCGTCGCGCTCGCGACCGGGAAGGCGGCATGAGCGTCTTCATCGACAACAATACTCGCCTGTTGGTGCAGGGAATCACGGGACGCGACGGTTCCTTTCACGCCAAGCAGATGATCGAGTACGGCACGAAGGTCGTCGCCGGCGTCACGCCGGGGAAGGGCGGTCAGACGTTCGAAAACACCGTGCCGATCTTCAATACGGTGGAAGACGCCGTCCGTGAGACCGGTGCAAACACCACCGTCATCTACGTTCCTCCCGCGGGTGCCGCGGATGCGATGATGGAAGCCGCCGAGGCAGGGATTCAATTGATCGTCTGCATCACTGAAGGCGTTCCGGTGCTCGACATGACGAAGGTCTATCCCTTCGTCCGTGAAAAAGGGGCGCGCCTCATCGGGCCGAACTGCCCGGGGTTGATCTCACCGGGAAAATCCAAAGTCGGCATCATCCCAGGCCGGATCTGCACGCCGGGACCGATCGGTCTCGTCAGCCGTTCCGGGACGTTGACGTACGAAGTCGTGTATCAGATGACGCGCGTCGGCTTGGGACAAACGACGTGCGTCGGGATCGGTGGTGATCCGATCAACGGGACGAACTTCATCGACTGCCTCGATGCGTTCGAGAAAGATCCCGACACGACCGCGGTCGTCATGATCGGCGAAATCGGCGGCACCGACGAGCAGGAAGCGGCGGAGTTCGTCAAGAAGCACATGACTAAACCGGTCGTCGGCTTCATCGCCGGACAGACGGCCCCACCAGGGCGCCGGATGGGACACGCGGGCGCCATCATCTCCGGGTCGGCGGGAACCGCCGCGGAGAAGATGCACGCGTTCGAAGAAAATGGATTGGGCGTCGCGAAGCGCCCCATCGACGTCGTTGGACTTCTTAAAGAGAGACTCTAAGCACTCATGGCTGGCAATATCACACTCACGATCATCAAGCCCGACGCCTTCAACGCCGGGAAAGCGGGAAAGATCATCGCGCATCTCGAAGCGCAGGGATTCGTCGTGCGCGCCGCGCGCGTCATGCACCTGTCGGCCGACGAGGCGGGCGAGTTCTACGCCGTGCACCGCGAACGCCCCTTCTTCGGGTCGCTCACCACGTTCATGACGTCGGGCCCGTGCATGCCGATGGTCCTCGAAAAGGACGACGCCGTTGCGGCGCTGCGGAAGGCGATCGGCGCCACCGATCCCGCCGAAGCCGAAGCAGGCACCGTGCGGAAGCTGTATGCCGAGTCGAAGGAGCGGAACGCGATCCATGCGTCGGATTCTGATGAGAATGCGGCGCGCGAGGCGCGGTTCTTCTTCTCCGAGTCCGAGCTCATCCGCGCTCGGTAATCCCGCGAAATCTGGCGCGAGCGCGCCGAGGCTCCAATTTCGACGACGGCCGCCTGGGAATCCGGGCGGCCGTTCGTCGTGTCGGGCCTCGCGCAGCCGCCTCCGAACTGTTTCCTGGCCACTTCGGGCGAACGTTCAGGGCGGGGTACCGTTTTCTGGGGGATTTTGATAACTTTAGCGGCTATGCTGTCCTTCGATATCCGTGCCCTGGAATCGAATGCCGTTCAGGTGCAAGGTGCCCTTTCGGCAGACGATCCAGTCTGGATCGAGGGGGATGTGCGTCCGGTGGACGCCGTCCACGTCGAGGGGCGCATCTCCGTTGCCGGAGAAGGCCGGTTTTATTTCAGCGGTCATCTTCGTGGGACGGTGCAGTTGGACTGCCGGCGGTGCTTGGTAGATGTCGTGGCGGACGTGAGTGAGGAGGCCCATTTCCTCTTCGCCCCCATTGGGGACGAGACGACCGAAGACGATCCGGATGTATTTCTGTACGATCCGGCGGCCCATGACCTCGATCTTCGCCCTGCCGTGCGCGAATTCTGGCTCCTGTCGGCGCCGGCGTTCGTGCAGTGCACCCCGGATTGTAAAGGGTTGTGCCCGCAGTGCGGAACCGATTTGAACACCGCGACGTGTAGCTGCGTCGTGGAGCACACCGATAGCCGTTGGGACGCGCTCCGAAAGGTGCCGCAGCAGGATTAGTCCCGGGCCTAACCTCGAACCCGTCGTTCCATGGCAGTACCCAAACGCCGTACGTCCAAGCAGCGCAAGCGCCTCCGTCAGACTGGAAAGGCCGCGCCCGCGATCGCCATTCAGAAGTGTCCGCAGTGTCAGGCCATGAAGCGTCCTCACCACGTGTGTGAGGAGTGCGGCTACTACGGCGGCAAACAGCGAGTCGCCGCCAAGGGCGCGTAGTTGGCGCGCATCGCGTTGGACGCGATGGGGGGAGATTTTGCCCCCCAGGCCCCTGCGGCCGCCGCGCTCCTCGCTCTCGCGGAGTTAGGGTCCGACCATTCAGTCCAATTGGTCGGGCGTGCTGCGGTCGTCGAACAGACGCTCGAGACACTGATCACCGGTGAATTAGCCAGCCTGGCTGAACACCGGTCCCGGATCACGATCGTCGATGCGCCGGACGTCATCGAGATGTCCGACAAGCCGTTGTCGGCGCTCCGTGCCAAACCGAACAATTCCATGTCCGTCGGGCTGAAGCTTCAGGTCGATGGGCTTTCTGACGCGTTCGTGTCTGCCGGGAACACTGGGGCTCAGATGGCGGCGTCGACCTTGTCGCTCAAGCTGCACCCCGGGCTGACTCGGCCCGCTATCGCGACGATGTTTCCAACCGCGCAACAGCCGGTCGTCGTCCTCGATTCCGGCGCCAACGTCGATTGCTCCGCGCGGGAGCTTCTGCAGTTCGCGTGGCTTGGCGGTGTCTACGCCGAATGCTTACTCGGACGCACCAATCCGGTGATCGGGCTGCTCAACATTGGCGAAGAGTCGGAGAAGGGAAACGCCGTGACGAAAGAGGCGAACGCGATGTTCGCCAAGGCTGGCTTCAACTTCCACGGTAACGTCGAAGGACGCGATCTCCCGGCGGGGGGAACCGATCGCGGACCGCTCGACGTTGTCGTCTGCGACGGCTTTGTCGGCAACGTCCTGCTCAAATTCTATGAAGCGGTGATGCCGGCCATTGTCTCGATGCTCAAGCAATCCCCGGGCGTCGACGCGGCTTCGCTCACGCAAGCGCTCACTCGGCTCGACTACTCGGAACACGGCGGAGCGCCGCTCCTGGGTGTGCGCGGCGTGAGCATCATCTCGCACGGGAAGTCGTCTCCTCGTGCGCTCAAGAATGCGATCAAGGTTGCCGTGCGGGCGATCGACAGCCGGATGGACGCCCTCATGGGCGAACGGCTCGCGCGCGCGGCGGAACAAACGCACGAAGACGAGGCTGCCTGATGCGCCCTGTGGCACGCATTACTGGGACGGGACGTGGTGTCCCGTCCCGCATCATGACGAACGGCGATTTCGCCGCGATCGGGATCGAAACGTCGGACGAATGGATCGTCGAACGGACCGGGATCAAGCAGCGCTACGTTTCGGGTGAGCACGATACCACCTGCACGATGGCGGCGGCGGCGGCACGCAAGGCGATGGAACGAGCTGGCGTGCACCCCGGAGAAATCGACGCGATTGTCTTGAGTACGGCGACGCCCGACCGGTTGCTGCCCGCGACCGCGGTCGATCTCCAAGCTGAACTGGGCGCGACACGCGCAGCGGCGTTCGATTTGTCGGCGGCGTGCTCGGGATGGTTGTACGGCATGACCGTCGCGGAAGGGTTGATTACCTCCGGCTCGATCGATACCGCACTCGTCGTCGGCTCGGAGAAAATGAGCTCCATCGTCGACTGGACGGACCGATCGACATGCGTCTTGTTCGGCGACGGCGCCGGCGCGGTCGTCTTGCAGCGCAACAAACAACATGAGCGCAAAGGCGTTCTGTCGACGTTCATGCGCAGCGACGGCACATTGGCCGATTTGCTGTATCGGCCGGAAGGCGGAGCCACAGTGCCCTTCAGCGCCGAGGTGCTCGCGGGACGGACGCACTTCGTGAAAATGGCGGGACGCGAAGTGTTCAAGCACGCCGTACGCTCGATGAGCGAAGCCGCGGATCGCGCCTTGGACGGCGCGAAGCTGACCGGCGCGGAAGTCGATCTCTTGATCCCACATCAGGCGAACATCCGCATCATCGAAGCAACGGCCAAGCACGCCAACATTTCGATGGACAAAGTGTACGTCAACGTCGATCGGTACGGCAACACGTCGTCCGCGTCGATTCCGATCGCGCTCGACGAAGCGATCGAAAAGAAAATCGTCGGCCCGGGGTCGACGGTGATGATGGTGGCGTTCGGCGCCGGCTTCACATGGGGATCGATGATCGTCCGGCTGTAACCGGACGGGATTCACGTATGCACGTCATTTTATTGTTTCCGGGACAGGGTTCCCAGAAGCCCGGCATGGGAAAAGAGCTCGCCGACGCCTTTCCTGCGGCACGCGATGCGTTCAGCGCGGTCGATGACGCACTTGGGACCTCGCTCAGCACTCTCTGCTTCGAAGGACCCGCCGACGAACTGACGAAGACACACAACGCACAGCCGGCGCTCTTCGCGCACGGCGCGGCGGCGTGGGCGGTCGCCCGTGAGCTCATCGGCGACCAGGTCGTCGCGGCCGCCGGCCACTCGCTCGGCGAACATACCGCGTATCACTCGGCTGGCGCGGTGTCGGTCGATCGTGGCGCGCGCCTGGTCCGGCGGCGTGGCGAGATCATGTACGAGGTCGGCATGCAACGACCGGGGACGATGGCGGCGATTCTCGGAACGCTGTCGACACCGATTGACGAGCTGTGTGCACGTGCAACGCAGGAAAGCGGGTTGGTCGTCGCGGCGAACTACAATACCGAAGAGCAGACAGTCATCTCCGGCGAAGTCGCCGGTGTCGACCGGGCGATCGAGTTGGCCAAAGAGGCTGGCGCAAAACGCGGCGTCAAGCTCGCGGTGAGCGGGGCATTCCATTCGCCACTCATGGAGCCGGCGCACGATGCACTGGCGGCGGCCATTCAGGACGCGAATTTCGACGCGCCACGTTTCCCCATCTACAGCAATGTCACGGCGGGCGCGGTGACCGATGTCACGCACGCCACCAATTTGCTGTTGAAGCAATTGACGTCGCCCGTACGGTGGCTCGAGAGCGTGCGCGCCATGGGAGCGGCATATCCCGACGCCTTGTACGTCGAGTTGGGACCTGGAAACGTCCTCTCCGGTTTGGTATCGCGCATTCTCCCCGGTGCCCAAACGCAAACGTGCGGTACGCCAGCGGATATCGATGCGTTGGCGCAACGCCTCGCGGTTCAAGGAGCGTAATCCTCGATGCAGATCGATCTGAGCAAGCGCGTCGCGCTCGTGACCGGGAGCACCCGCGGCATTGGCCGCGCCATTGCCGAAACGTTGGCGGGATGTGGCGCGCAAGTGGCAGTTGTCGGTCGTGACAAGGAACGGAGTGAATCCGTCGCGGCGGAGATCGGTCACGGTGCGCGTGGTTTCGCGGCCGATGTTGGTGACGTCGCATCGGTCACGCAGCTGATCGCCGACGTCGAATCGGCGTTCGGCTCGCTCGACATTCTCGTCAACAACGCGGGACTGACGCGCGACAATTTGTTGATGCGTCTCAAAGACGACGACTGGGATTCCGTCGTCGACGCCAATCTGCGCGGCGCCTTCGCCGCCATTCGTGCCGCGTCGCGCGGGATGATGAAACGGCGGTGGGGACGTGTGATCAACATCGCGAGCGTCGTCGGGCTCACCGGCAACAAGGGGCAAGCCAATTACGCCGCGAGCAAGGGTGGACTCATCGCGCTCACCAAGTCGGTCGCCAAAGAGCTCGGCTCGCGCAACATCCTCGCGAACGCCGTCGCCCCCGGGTTCGTCTCCACGGACATGACGGCGGCGATGACGGAGGAGGCGCGGACCGCGATGTCGGCGCAGATCCCCCTGGAGCGGTTCGGGACCCCCGCGGACATCGCCGGGGTAGTCGCGTTCCTCGCCTCGGATTATGCCTCGTACATCACTGGCCAGGTTTTCGTGGTTGACGGCGGAATGGTGATGTAAGTACCGGCGTCTGCCGAGGCATCTGCCGATCGGGAGACCGACCCGGCAGACGCCCAGCGGAGCCCCGAAAGGGCGTCATCCGCATGGGGAAAAATGGAGGTGGCGGAGGCTCCGTAACTTCCTGTCCCCCTTGTAGTTAGCTATATTGTTACGGTTTCCCCTACACCTGTTGAGGGTCACAATGGCCGATCATACCGAAAAGGTTAAAGACATCATTGCCAACGAGCTCGGCGTCGAGCGCGAGAAGCTCACGAACGACGCGTCCTTCACCGACGATCTTGGTGCCGACAGCCTCGACATCGTCGAGCTCGTCATGGAATTCGAGAAAGAGTTCAACATCGACATCCCGGATGAAGAAGCGGAAAAGCTCCGCACCGTCGGTGATGCGTTGAACTATCTGAACGAGAAGGTCGCCGCGTAATGCGGCGTCGGGTCGTCGTCACTGGGGTGGGCGCGGTGACGCCCATCGGCAACGATGTGGCGTCGACGTGGGACGCGCTGGTGGCGGGAAAATCAGGAGTCGTCCCCATCACGAAGTTCGACGCGACGCACTTTCCGGTTCGGTTCGCCGCCGAGGTGAAGGGGTTCGATGTGTCGGCGTTTTTGGACCGGAAAGAGGCGAAGCGGACCGATTGGTTCACGCAGTACGCGGTCGCCGCGGCCAAGATGGCGGCTGCCGACGCGGGAATCGAGTGCGGTGCCAACGTCGATCCTGATCGGTGCGGCGTCGTCGTCGGCTCTGGCGTCGGTGGGCTCAAGAGCTTCGAAGAGCAACACGACGTCTATCGCGAACGCGGACAGAGCAAGATCAGCCCGTTCTTCGTCCCGATGTTCATCACCGACATCGCGGCCGGGATCGTCTCGATGCATCTGCAAGCGCGTGGCCCCAACTACGCCACGGTGAGCGCGTGCTCGACGTCGGCGAACGCGATCGGCGATGCGTTCCGGATGATTCAATACGGTGACGCGGACGTCATGGTCGCCGGTGGCGCCGAAGCTGCCGTGACGCCGATGGCGATCGGCGGGTTCGCCAACATGAAGGCGTTGTCCGAGCGGAACGACGCGCCGGAGAAAGCGTCGCGCCCATTCGACCGGGACCGCGATGGATTCGTCATGGGTGAAGGGGCCGGGATCGTCGTGCTCGAAGAGCTGGAACATGCGCTCAAGCGTGGCGCACGGATCTACGCGGAAGTCGGTGGCTACGGAGCCACGGGCGATGCGTACCACATCACCTCGCCAGCCCCCGATCACGAAGGGCTCCAGCGAGCGATGCGCCGCGCGCTCTCGGATGCGGATCTCACGGTTGCCGACGTGCAATACGTCAACGCGCACGGCACGTCGACGCCAGCCAACGATTTCAACGAAACACGCGCGATCAAAGCGGTGTTCGGGGAACATGCGGCCGGTCTCAACGTATCATCTACGAAGAGCATGACTGGTCACATGCTCGGCGCCGCGGGTGGCGTGGAATTTGTCATCAGTACATTGGCCGTCGTGCGGGGGGTGATCCCGCCGACCATCAATTACGAAAACCCCGATCCGGAGCTCGACCTCAACTACACGCCGAACGTCAGCGTGCAGCGAGAGGTGACGGCGGCACTGAGTAACAGCTCTGGATTCGGTGGACACAACGTCAGTCTCGCGGTCAAACGCTTCACCCCGTAACGTCGTATGCCGGTTGCCCCCTCGCTGACTCTCTCGTTCGTGACCGACCCCGCGCTTCGTGCCATCGGCGAGAAAATCGGTGCGGGGGAGCGGCTCGACGGTGCCGACGCACTGACGCTGTTCGAGACGACTGACCTGATTGGGTTGGGCTCGCTCGCTGATCAAGTCAATCAAGCAAAAAATGGCCGCCAGGTCACCTTCGCGGCCAACCAGCACATCAATCCGACCAACGTCTGCTATCTGCGGACGACGTGCGTCTTCTGCTCCTTCGCGCGCTTGCCGAAAGAAGAAGGAGCGTATCATTACACCCTCGATCAGGTGTACAGCGAGGCCGCGCACGCCAACAATGGGCTGACGCGCGAATTCCATATCGTCGGCGGATTGGACATGAAGGCGGGGCTGGAATACTACGCCAGCATGTTCCGTGGCCTCAAGGAACGGCATCCGCACGTCCACATCAAGGCGCTCACCGCGGTCGAGATCGCGCACATCGCGCGGATCGAGAAGATGAGCATTCGCGACGTGCTCATCGCGCTGCGTGAAGCGGGGCTCGATACATTGCCAGGTGGCGGCGCGGAAGTCTTCGGTCGCGGCGTTCGCATGGCGATCGCGGAGAAGAAGCTCGCCGCCGAAGATTGGATCAACGTGCACCGCACCGCGCACGAGCTCGGCATTCGCACCAATTGCACGATGCTCTACGGTCACGTCGAAACGATGCAGGATCGCGTCGACCATCTGACCATGTTGCGCGACCTCCAGGATGAAACTGGCGGCTTTCTCGCGTACATCCCACTCGCGTATCACCCCGACAACAACGAGCTCGGGATCGAGCTTGGACGCCAAGGGACTGCCACGACCGGCTTCGACGATCTCCGCAACCTCGCCGTCGGACGGCTTTTCCTCGACAACTTCGACCATATCAAGTCGCATTGGATCATGGTCACCCCGGCGCTGTCACAAGCCGCATTGTCGTTCGGCGTGAACGATCTCGAAGGGACGGTCGTGCGCGAGAAGATCTACCACGAAGCCGGCGCACACACGGCGCAGGGGATGTCGCTCGACGAAATCCTCAAGCTCATCCGTGGCGCCGGGCGCATTCCGGCGGAACGCGATTCGTTCTACAACGTCCTTCGCGTGTTCGACGACACGCCCGCGCAGGCCGCGTAACCAGCGACCATGCTGCGCGTCGGGCGGATCAGCTACATCAATTGCTACCCAGTCTACGGAGCAATCGATCGCGGCATCGTTCCACTCGATGGAACGCTCGTCAATGGCGTTCCTACGGCGCTCAATCGCGCCATGGCCGAAGGAGCGCTCGACATCAGCGTCGTCTCCGCGGTCGAGTACGCACGCGATGCCGCACGATATCTGCTCCTCCCCGATCTCGCGATTTCGTGCGATGGGCCGGTGCGCAGCGTCCTGCTGTTCTCCAAACGCCCCGCACACGAGCTCGACGGACGCAGTGTCATGACGTCGCGGAGCTCCATGACGAGTGTCGCGCTTCTCGAGCTTCTCTTCGAGCACGTCTGGCACGCGACGCCGAAATTCGCCCCGGGCGACGCGGAAATCACCGATCTCGCGCACTTCGACGATCAAGACGATGCTCGGCTCGTCATCGGCGACGCCGCGCTCGTCCTGAGCAACGCGGAGCGTTACCCCTACGTCTACGACCTCGGCGAAGTCTGGAAAACGTGGACCGGATTGCCATTCGTCTTCGCGGTGTGGGTGGCACGTCGCACGGTGCGCGTCGCGGATGCGCTCACGGTGCATGCGCAGCTCATCGAATCTCGCAATTGGGGGATTACACACCACGACGAGTTGGCGCAGCAAGCGCACGACGCCACCGGTGTTCCCGTCGACGTGTGCACGACGTATTTGTCCGGGCTCGACTACGGGTTGTCGTATCCGCACCTTGCGGGATTGACTGAATTTTTCCGGCGATTGGTCCAGCGGGGGCGTGTCCCCAATGGAACGCTCGCCTTTCTCACGGCGGCATAAACGGATGCGTGATCTTCTCGATTTCTACACGAACGCGCCACTCCTCGAGCTGGGCGCCGAAGCCGATCGCGTGCGGCGCGAGATCCACCCGCACAACATCGTCACGTACATCGTCGATCGGAACATCAACTATACGAACGTCTGCGTCGCCGACTGCGGATTCTGTGCGTTCTATCGGCGTCCGAAAGACAATCAAGGGTACACGCTGTCGTACGAACAGATCGGCGCAAAGATCGACGAAGCAAAGGCGTTGGGTGGCGTCCAGATCCTGATTCAGGGTGGACACAATCCGTACATTCCGTTCGAATGGTATCTGGAGCTGCTCCGCTACATCAAGCGGAATCACCCGATCCACATTCACGGCTTCTCGCCCAGTGAAGTCGATTTCTTCGCGACCGTATTCCGGATAGACGCGCGCGACGTCATTCGTGAGTTGCAAAAAGCGGGACTCGACTCCATTCCTGGTGGCGGTGGGGAAATCCTCGTGCAGCGCGTGCGCGACATGGTGGCGAAAAAGAAAGCGGGCGCCGATCGGTGGCTCGAGATCATGGAGATGGCGCACCAGGAAGGGATGAAGACCTCCGTTACCATGATGTACGGCATCGGGGAAACGCTCGCGGAGCGGATCGAGCATCTGCAACGCGTGCGCGAGGTGCAGGCGCGGACCGGCGGCTTCACCGCCTTCATCACGTGGCCGTTGCAGCCCGAGAACACGCCGCGCATGTCGCACCAGCCGAAGACCGACGCGGTGGAATATCTCCGCACCGTCGCCATCTCGCGCATCATCCTCGACAACGTTCCCAATCTTCAATGCAGCTGGGTGACAATGGGGATGAAGGTGGGGCAATTGGCGCTCAAGTTCGGGTGCAACGACTTCGGCTCGCTCATGATCGAAGAGAACGTCGTGTCGGCGGCGAACACCACGTATCGCACGACCACCGACGAGATCGAACGCCTCATCCGTGACGCTGGCTTTGCCGTGGGGCGCCGCCGACAGGATTATTCGCTCCTGTCGACGGCGGCATGACGACGCGCGTCGGCGTCGGGTACGACTCACATCGGTTTGCCCCCGGGGGTCCCTTGATCCTCGGGGGCGTTCGCATTCCCGCCGACGTCTCACTCGTCGGCCATTCGGATGCGGACGCGGTTGCGCACGCCGTGACTGACGCCATTCTTGGCGCCTGCGGCGCGGGCGACATCGGCGAGATGTTCGCCGACACCGATCCCGCCAACCGCGGTCGCGATTCGATCGACATGTTGCACGCCGCCGTCAATCGTATCGAAGCGCGTGGCTATCGCGTCTGCAACGTCGACATCACAGTCGTCGCTGAACGTCCGAAAATTGGTCCATTTCGCGGCGCGATGATCGAACGGCTCGCGACGGCGCTCTGCGTCGACACCGAAGCCGTGAGCATCAAAGGGAAGACCAACGAGGGGATGGGGTGGATCGGCCGAGGCGAGGGAATTGCCTGTATTGCCGTTGCGACCGTTGTGGTCGCCACCGCGGAATCGGACGGGTAATCCATGGTCGAGCGTCTCCTCGAGTGGCTCGGGACACTGCCCCTGGGCGCGTTGTTGACCGTCGCCGGTTCATTGGCGGCGTTCGAGAACGTCTTTCCGCCGTTCCCGAGCGACATCATCGTCGCGTTCACCGTCTTTCTCGTCGCGCGTGAGGGCGGGCCGTTCTGGCTCGCGGCCTTGTCCGTGTGGATCGGCAGTACGTTCGGCGCGATGCTCATGTACTACGTCGGCAAGCGCTATGGCTCGCTCGTGCTCCTACAACGCTTGGAGCACTTCGCCGGCAAACAAGCTGGTGACCGGTTGCAGGCGATGTACGCGCGCTCCGGCGTCGTCGCACTGTTCATCAGCCGCTTCATTCCGGGCGTTCGTGCCGTCGTCCCACCGTTTGCCGGTGCGATGAAGATCCCAGCCTGGGAAGTCTTCATCTCGATGGCGCTCGCGGGGGGATTGTGGTACGGGTTCGTCGCGTATCTCGCCTACCAAGCTGGGGAAAATTGGCAAGTCCTCGCGCGAAACGTCTCGGGAACCGCGAAGATCTTGGGTCTCGTTGCCCTCGGGATTGTGATCATCGTTGGGATCGTCTGGTTCATTCGCCGGCGGAGGCAGTCGGGCGGAGCGTCCGGCGGAGCATCAAATGGCACCTCCGTCTGACGCCGATCTCGACGAGCTGACGCGCGCCTACCACCTCGAATCGTTTCAGGATTACCTCACACTCGAGCAAGGGACGTCGCCGCTCACGGTCGAAGCATACGGCCGAGATCTCGCTCGACTGGCGGTGTTTTGCCGAGTCAAAGGGGCGAAGAGCGTGCATGAAGTCAGCGCGACTTTGTTGCGCGACTATCTGTATCACCTGAAAGATCTCGGGCTAGCCGCATCGTCCATCCGCCGCAACATCTCCGCGGCCCGAAGCTATTTCCGCTTCCTCGTCAACGAAGGGCACGTCCTGCGCGACCCGAGCGAGCGGCTGGAAACGCCGAAACGGTGGCGCGACCTTCCCGACGTTCTGACCGTCGACGAGATCACCAAGCTCGTCACCGCACCGTCGCTGGACGAGCCATTCGTCTTCCGCGACCGCGCCATGCTCGAGCTCGCCTATGGAGCGGGACTCCGCGTGAGCGAATGGATCACCGTCGCGATGAAGGACGTCCTATTCGAAGATGGGCTCGTCCGCGTCTTCGGAAAAGGGCAGAAAGAGCGCCTCGTGCCGATCGGCCGCCAGGCCATCGGTGCCGTGGCGACCTATGTGCGTGAGCTGCGCCCCAAGTTGGAACGTGGCGAAGGGAAGGGGATCCTGTTTCTCAACGCGCGTGGCGAGCCGCTGACCCGTATGGGGGCGTGGAAGATCCTTCGGAAGTACGTCGAGCAGGCGGGGATCACGAAACATGTTTCTCCACACACGTTGCGGCACTCCTTCGCCACCCATCTCCTCGAAGGGGGAGCCGACTTGCGGGCCGTCCAAGAGATGCTCGGGCACGCCGACATTTCGACGACCCAGATTTATACTCACGTCGATCGCGAGTATCTTCGATCAGTGCATAAACAGTTTCATCCGCGCGAGCGGCTCACTTCTTCGAATACTTCGGGTGGCGAACCGTGATCCTGGTCATCGACAACTACGATTCGTTCACGTACAACCTCGTTCAGTATCTGGGCGAGCTTGGCGAGACGCTGGTCGTGCGCCGGAACGACGAAATCGCGGTCGGCGACGTCGGGACGCTCGCTCCTGAGGCGATCGTCCTCTCCCCGGGGCCCAAGACGCCAACGGAGGCTGGCATCACCGTTCCCGTCATCCGCGAGTACGGGGCAACCGTTCCAATCCTTGGCGTTTGCCTCGGGCATCAGGCGATCGGTGAAGCGTACGGCGGAAAGGTCGTTCGTGCAGCCCGCTTGATGCATGGAAAGACGTCCGACATCACGCACTCCGGGACCGGGTTGTTCAAAGGACTCCCAGATCCGCTCCGCGTGATGCGCTATCACTCGCTCATCGTCGAGCGGGACGGATTGCCGGAATCGTTGGAAGTGATCGCGTCGGGGATCGACGACCCGACGGAAATTCATGCGATGCGTCACAAGACGCATCCGGTATGGGGCGTGCAATTTCACCCGGAATCGGTCTTGACCCAGGATGGCAAACAGCTGCTCCAAAACTTTCTGGAGCTCGCACGATAATGTCACGTATGATTCGCATGACTCGAATTTTCAGTCGCCACAGTATGGGACGACTTTTTGGATTCGTGATCGGGGCCGTTGTGCTTGCTTCTTCGACCGTGCCCACGGCCGCGCACGCACAAGCATCGATCGACTTTCCACTCGGCATCGGCTTTCACGTGCCGTCGTACGATCGCGTCGATGGCCTATCGCTCCCATTCGGTCCGACCATTTCGTGGCGCGATACCGTCTTCGTCATCGAGCCGGCGATCACGTATCGCTCACATCTCGGGAAGATCGATCCGTCGCTCTCGATGACGTGGCGCCCCAAGGATTCCACCGTGGCGCTCACGCTCGACGGTGGACGTGGCACGCACACGAACGATCGCTGGATCCGCTCCGACCTCGTCAACTCCGCAGCTTCGCTCGCACTCGGCACCGACGCGCGAAATTATTACCGCGGCGACCGCGTCGAAGGGAAGGTCGTCTGGACACTCCCGTCCGAAGCGGGATCGACAGAGGTGTACGCCGGCGCGCTCTTCGAAAACGATTGGTCGACTGGATGGCGCCTGGGCGAGCATCGCGGCCCATACAGCGTGATCGATCGGAACGACGAGGTCAACGGGATCGATCGTCCCAATCCACTCATCGATCGCGGCCACATCGGCTCAGGGCTCGCCGGGCTGGGCGGGAGCTATAAAACCGACCGGATCAACGTTGACGCGCGGGGACGACTCGAAGTGGCATGGCACACGCCGCTTGGGACGCGTTTCCAGCAATATCGCCTGTACGAAGAGGGGCAGTTTCACACCTTCGGCGACCAGTACCTGGAGGTCGACGTCCATGGGATCACGACGACCGGCGATGCGGCTCCGCGCCAGCGGTGGGCCTATGTCGGCGGCTCCGGGACGCTCGCGACCCTCGACGTGCTGCAGCTAGGCGGCGATCACATGTACTTCATCGACGCCTTGTATGTCGTCCCCTTCAGCAAGCTGACGGTCCCCGTGCTGGGGAGCTTTTTCGTGGCGCCGCACTACGCCGTCGGCGCGGCCAATGTGGGCGGCTTTGGGGTCCCGACCGCGAACGTCGGGCTCCGGGTCGGCGTCGGAATGGTGCGGATCGACTACCTCGTCAATCCACGCACCCACAAGCACGATTTCAGCTACGGATTCTCCTTCACGCGGTAGCCAAAACAGCGGCCGTGGGAAGAGGCAATTCGCCCCTTCCGACGGCTGCTTCCGTGGGGTACCTTACTCCTTGCGTGACGGCTCCGCTCCCCCTGACAACCAGCTATTTGCGCCCTCCTCGCCAAAGGGGTAGATTTCGTGGCGTGAATATTGCATCTACGCCCCCATTTTTGTGCCGTCGGTGAAGACGGCAATCGTCATTCCGGCGCGTCTCGGTGCGACGCGTCTCCCCCGCAAACCTCTCCGCGACTTGGGTGGACAGCCCATGATCGTTCGCGTTTGGGAACGGGTGGCTCGCATGCAGGTCGGCGACCGCGTCGTTGTCGCAACCGACCATGACGAAGTTGCGGCGGTCTTACGTCAGGCTGGTGCCGACGTCATCATGACCGACGAATCCTGTGGCTCCGGGACGGAGCGCGTCGCCGCGGTGGCGCGGCATCCGGACTTTGCGTCGTACGACGCTTTCGTCAACGTGCAGGGCGACGAGCCCTTCATCGGCCGCGGCTGCGTGGCGCACGCAGCGGAGATGGTGACGAGCGGGCGATTCGAGTTGGGGACCGCGGCGGCACCCGGGGATGCCTCGATTTTCTCCGTGCCGACGATCGTCAAAGTGGTCCTCGCGCTCGATGGGAAAGCGATGTACTTCTCGCGCGCGCCGATCCCGTATCTCCGCGACGAAGCTGATGCGCCTGCCCGCGTCGCACTCACGTTGCAGCACATCGGCGTGTATTCGTACACGCGGGCCGCGCTCGAGCGCTGGACGTCGCTCGAACCGCATCCGCTGGAAGAAGTGGAACGATTGGAACAACTGCGCCCGTTGGCGCATGGCATGGCGATGGGCGTGGCTGTCGTGGCCGAACGTCCGGAGTCTGGCATAGATACCGAAGACGACTTGCAACGCGCGAATCGGCGATGGGCCGAATTCGCCGCGGGGGAAATGGCATGGGCATGATCAATAATTCTGCGCAACAGACACGCTACGTATTCGTCACCGGCGGCGTCGTTTCATCGCTGGGCAAGGGAATCGCAGCCGCCTCGATCGGACGTCTACTCGTCGAGCGCGGGATGCGCGTGACGATCATGAAGTTCGATCCGTATTTGAACGTCGATCCGGGAACGATGTCGCCGTTCCAGCACGGTGAAGTGTTCGTCACCGACGACGGCGCGGAGACCGATCTCGATCTCGGCCATTACGAGCGGTTCATCGATCGCTCCGTCGCCCAAGCGAACAACGTGACGACGGGACGGATCTACCTCAACGTCATCACGAAAGAGCGTCGCGGCGAATATCTCGGGTCCACCGTGCAGGTCATCCCGCACATCACCGACGAAATCAAAGCGGCGATGAAGCGGCTGGCCGCGGACAACGACGTCGTGATCGTCGAAATTGGTGGAACGGTCGGTGACATCGAGTCCCAGCCATTCCTCGAAGCGATCCGTCAGTTCCGGCAGGAGATCGGACGCGAGAACGGTGTCTTCGTTCATCTCACTCTCGTGCCGTACATCGCGGCCGCCGGCGAAGTCAAAACCAAGCCGACGCAGCATTCCGTGCGCGAGTTGATGGAAATCGGGATCCAGCCCGACATCCTGATCTGCCGCGCCGAACGGGGATTGACCGACGACGTCAAACGGAAGATCGCGCTCTTCTGTAACGTCGATTTCGGCGCCGTCGTCGAAAGCCGCGACGTACCGACGATCTATGAGATCCCGTTGGTCTTGCACGAACAAGGGCTGGACGAACGGATCATGCATCGCTTGGGACTCCTCGGACGCAAAGCACCCGATCTCACGCAGTGGCGCAGCATGGTGCAGCGGATCATTACTCCCGCCAGCCGAGTCAAGATCGCGGTGGTTGGGAAGTACACGGAGCTCGTCGATAGTTACAAGAGCGTGCAGGAAGCGTTGATTCACGGCGGGATCGGAAACAACGTCGGCGTCGACATCTCGTGGATCTCGAGCGACAGCTTCACGTCGCGCGAGCGGACACGCGAGATCTTGTCGCAGTACGACGGCTTGCTCGTCCCGGGCGGCTTCGGGGTGCGCGGCGTCGAAGGGATGGTTGAAGCGATTCGCTATGCGCGTGAGGCGGGATTGCCCTTTTTCGGAATCTGCCTCGGGATGCAAAGCGCCATCGTCGAGTTTGCGCGCAACGTCGTCGGGTTGGACGACAGCAACTCCAGCGAGTTTGCGCCGGAGTGCGGCAACGCGGTCATCTCGCTCATGGAATCACAACAACATGTGACCGACATGGGCGGCACGATGCGGCTTGGCCAATATCCGTGCCGCCTCGGCGACGGAACTCTGGCCGCGCAGATGTATGGAACGTCGCACGTGAGCGAGCGGCACCGGCACCGGTACGAGGTGTCGAACGCATATCGTGATTCGTTCATCGAACACGGGCTCACGCTCAGCGGCTTGTCGCCCGATGGCTCGTTGGTCGAGATCGTCGAGTTGCAAACACATCCGTGGTACTTGGGGTGCCAATTCCACCCCGAGCTGAAATCGCGTCCGACGCGTCCGCATCCGCTCTTCCAAGGGTTCATTGCGGCCGCCGCGCGGCATCGTCGTCCAGAGCACGCCGCGACCTCCGCGGCGGCGGGAACGGCGGCGTAACCTTCGATCACGATCGTGTCCTCACCGTTTCCTCGCGATCAGTTCTTTCTCATCGCCGGACCATGCGTGTTGCAGGATGACGCGCTCAACCTGCACGTCGCGGAGACGTTGGCGCGTCTCCGCGAACGTGTGCCGGGTGGCATCACGTTCAAGGCGAGCTTCGACAAAGCGAATCGCTCCAATGCCGGGGCGGCGCGCGGACCGGGATTGGATGCCGGGCTATCGAAGCTCGCGCGCGTTCGTGAGGCGACAGGACTTCCGGTATTGACCGACGTCCACGAATCTGCGCAGTGCGCGCCGACCGCCGCGGTCGTCGACGTGTTGCAGATTCCAGCTTTTCTCTGCCGGCAAACAGATTTGTTGCTCGCCGCTGGAGAAACGGGCAAGCCGGTCAACGTCAAGAAGGGGCAGTGGATGCACCCGGAAGGGATGCGTGGCGCGGTCGCCAAAGTTCGTTCAACGGGAAACACCGACGTTGCGGTGACCGAGCGCGGGACGTTCCTCGGCTATGGTGATCTCGTCGTCGACATGCGTTCGTTCGCGCGGATGCGCGCGGCGTGTGATGCACCCGTGATCTTCGATGCGACACACAGCGTGCAACGTCCGGGACAGGGTGAAGGCGGCTCGAGTGGTGGGGCGCGCGAGTTCATCCCGTCGCTGGCACTCGCGGCGATTGCGGCGGGCGCCGATGGCGTCTTTCTCGAAACGCATCCGGAGCCGGATACGGCGCCGAGCGATGGTCCCAACATGTTGCCGCTCGCCGAATTGCCGGAGCTGATCGACCGTATGGTGGATATATGGGCGCGGGTTCGGCGGTAACGATGGCTACCGCGATGGACGTCGCGCTGGAGCGTGGGCGCCGAGTCATCCGCATGGAGCGTGAAGCGCTCGCGGAGACCGAGCGCCGGCTTGGCGACGAGTTCGGGCGCGCGGTCGAATTGATCGCGCGATCGGCTGGGCGGGTCATTGTCTGTGGCGTCGGGAAATCTGGACTGATCGGGCGAAAGATTGCCGCGACCTTGACGTCGACGGGAACGCCAGCGGTCTTTCTCCATCCGGCCGAAAGCGCGCATGGCGATTTGGGGATCGTCGGAGAATCCGACATCGCGATCCTCATCTCCAAGAGCGGAAATTCCGACGAACTCGTGGCGTTGCTCGATCATCTGAAACGTTTCGGCGTGCAGACGATCGCAATCACCGGCGAGCCAACGTCTCCACTTGGCATGAACGCCGACGTCGTGCTCGACGGGTGGGTGCGCGAAGAAGCGTGTCCGCACGATCTCGCGCCGACGACGAGTACGACCGTCGCGCTCGCCCTTGGGGATGCGCTCGCGGTGGCGTTGCTCGAAGAAAAAGGGTTCGCCGCGCACGACTTTGCGCGACTGCATCCGGGTGGCGCTCTGGGGCGGCGGATGTTGACGCGCGTTCGTGACGTGATGGTTGCGGACCAGATTCCCGTTCTCCCGGCATCGTCGACGATGCGCGAGGCGCTCGTACAGATCGCACATCGTCGCGGCTTGGCCATCATCGTCGACGCGGAACAACACATCCTCGGCGTCGTCACCGCGGGCGATTTGACTCGCCTCATGGAGCGCGAGCCAGACGTGATGCCGATTCCCGTCGAGACGGTGATGAATCGGACACCGAAGGTCGCGACGCCAGATGAATTGGGAAGCGCCGTCGTGCACCGGATGGAACAGCATGGTGTCATGGCGATGCCTGTGCTCGACGCGGATCGCGTCGTCGTTGGCGTGGTGCATTTGCACGACTTGATGCGCGCGGGGGCTGCGTGATGCGCCGCCTTGCGTGGACCGTATTGACGAGCGCTCTAGTGGCAACTGGCGCCTGCGGCGGCAAGAAGACGGCGCCGCCGCTCGTCGGTGGATCCGCCTTGGCGGACTCGGCGGATCAGATCATGTTCGGCGCGCGGTTCAATTTGACCACGAGCGGTGTCTCGACGGCACTCCTGAACGCCGACACCGCGTTCTTCTTCGACGACAATACGCGCGTCGAATTGGAAAAGGTCCATATGACGTTCTACACGAAGACCGGCGAGCAGAACGCAGAATTGACCGCACGGCGTGGGACGTTTCATACGCCTGGAGGGTTGATGGTGGCGCGTGGCGACGTGGACGTCATCACCCAGGATGGACGGCGGCTTCGCACCGAAGAGCTCAAGTTCGATCAGGCGAAGAACGAAGTCTCGAGCGATAGCGCTTTCGTGCTCACCGAACCGGATCGCCGGTTGGAGGGGATTGGATTCCGTTCGGACCCCAATCTCAAGAACGTTCACGTGCTCAAGGTTCTCTCGGGAACATCCGGCACAATGACCATTCCCAACCAGTGATGACGGCGCCCTGGGGGAACTGGCGGCGAGCAGCGACCTGCTGCGGCTTGGTGACGGCATTGCTTACGACACTGCTCACGAGCGCGTCGTTGCACGCCCAGCAATCGAACAAAGTTGCTCCACCGACGTCCGGTGGAAAGTGCATTGTCGATTTCGAAGCCTCGAAGGAAGGATCGACGACGCGCGCGACGATGACGCAGCTTCCGACGGGGAAGTACAACGCGTATATCGGCGGCGGCTTCATCGGCCATTGCCGCGGCGAAGACGTGACCTTGTTGTCGGATAGCGCCGAATATTACGGCGACAATAGTCTGCTGTATTTGATCGGACACGTGCACTATCGTGAGCCACGCGCCAAGATCGACGCGGATCACATGACCTATTGGACCGCGGAAGGGCATGTCCGCGCCGAGAATAATGTCTACGGCGTGATGAACAACGGCACGACGATGCGTGGCCCGGTGGCGGACTATTATCGGATCGTTCCCGGCGTGCGCGCGCAGACGCTTCTCGTGACGACCGGACGCCCCCACTTCGGGATCGTGCAGCGGGATACCGTGACCGGAAAGATGTCCGATACGGTGCACGTCGAAGCCGATCGTGTGACGAACATTGCGGACAGCGTCACCTATGCGGGCGGAAACGTGCACATTACCCGTCCGGAGATGTTCGCGACCGGCGATTCCGCATACGTCGATGGCGGTACGGGGCGCGCGCGGTTGATGATCCATCCCACGGTCGAAGCGCGGCGCGATCGCCCCTTCACGCTCACCGGCGGTGTCATCGACGTCTTTTCCACGAACAAGCAAGTCAACCGCGTCGTCGCGACGCCGAACGGACACGCAACGAGCCAGGATCTCCAGCTGTTCGCCGATTCCATCGATCTTCGCGTCACGGGCAATACGCTGCAGCGCGCGATGGCGTGGGGAAAGACGAGAGCGAGAGCACTGTCGCCAACGCAAGACATTCTCGCCGACTCGATCGACGCGATCCTCCCGAACCAACGCGTGCAGGAATTACGCGCCGTTCGGAAAGCGTATGCGACGGCCGTGCCAGATACCGAGACGATCACCACCAAAGATCGCGACTGGATGCGTGGCGATACGATCATCGCCCGGTTCGACACCGTAGTGCACGGCGATACGTCGCGCACACCGCCGGTCAAGGCAATTCTTGCCCGGACCAACGCGCGGGCGTATTACCACATCGCGAACGATGACAACAAGCAGAAACCGGGCGTGAACTATGTCGTCGGACGGATGATCGACATCGCTTTCGCCAACCATGCGGTGCAGACCGTAACCGTGACTGATAAGGCGGGCGGTGTGTATCTGGAGCCGGTCTCCGACTCCGCGGCGGTTGTGCCGAAGCAGCGACAACCCACCATCAAGAAGACTCCCAAAATACCGGGGGGGCGCCGCCGATGAGCTCACCGATCTATTCCGACGTCATTGCGTCGCTCTTGGCGCATGCGGCGGGCGACGAACGGTCGTCGGTCCTGGCGCTCGAAGCGCTCGTACGGTGCGCCGATGACTCCGGTGCCGCGACGCTCAACGATATCGCCATCGGATACCGGTCCGAATATCTCCGGACGTTGCAAGACGAAGGAAAAGATGCCCAGGCAGAGGCCGGCCGCCTCAGCCTCGATGAAGTGCGTCAGTACGTCACGAAGTGGGTCTTCCCTCGGTTGTCGGAGCAGGGCTTGATCGTCATGCCCCAAGGGGACGTCGGCGATTATACGAAAATTCAGCTGTCTGAACGTCTCTGGCGCGACATTGGTCCGCTCCGGGCGCAGGTCGCCGACATGCTGCGGTATACGGGCGAATATCAACGCCCACAGGCAACCACGGCACTGGAGGTTTCGGCTGGACACAGCCATCTCGAGGCTGACGGCTTGATCAAGATGTACCGTCGGCGAAAAGTGGTCAACGACGTGGCACTCAACCTGCGCCAGGGGGAGATTGTCGGGCTCCTCGGTCCTAACGGCGCGGGGAAGACGACGACCTTCTACATGATCGTCGGCTTGATTCAGCCCCTCGAAGGGAAGATTCGGCTCGACGGCGAGGATATCACCGACATGCCGATGTACCAGCGCGCCCGGCGGGGGATCGGCTACCTGTCGCAGGAGCCATCGATCTTCCGCAAATTGTCCGTCGAGGAGAACATCCTGTCCATTCTGGAAACGCTTCCACTGTCGGCGGCGGAGCGATCGGAACGGCTCGAGCGGCTTCTCGATGAGCTGAGCATCAAACGTTTGCGGAAAAGCAAAGCGTACGCATTGTCGGGTGGTGAGCGCCGTCGGCTCGAAATCACGCGGGCGTTGGTGACCGATCCCAAATTCATGATGTTGGACGAGCCGTTCGCCGGCGTCGATCCGATCGCGGTGCACGACATTCAGACGATCGTCGCCGGGCTGCGTCAGCGGAACATCGGCGTGCTCATCAGCGATCACAACGTCGAGCAGACGCTCGACATCGTCGATCGGGCGTACATCATGTTCGACGGACAAGTAAAGGTGTCGGGGACGGTACATGACCTCGTCTTCGACGACACCGTGGCCAAAATTTATCTTGGCCCGACCCTGACCGCCCGGCTGCGCGAACGATTCGCCAGCGGCTTGGGCGCCGGGATGGTAGGAGGAAACGGACGATGAGATCAGGACTAAGCCAGTCCACCCAGATCCGGCAGGATCTCAAGATCAACCCACGCCTGTATCAGGCGATGGATCTCTTGTACATGCCGCTGCTCGACTTGCAGCAGCATCTCAAACAAGAGCTGCTCAACAACCCGTTTCTCGACCTGGTCGAAGAGGACGAGGAAGAAGAAGACGAGGCGGAAGTCGAAGCGCCCGCCGAAGAAGAGAAGCAAACGGACGACGAGATCGATTGGGAAGAAATTCTCCTCGATGGCTTCGACACGGGTGGACACCGCGAAGAACGTGAAGAACGGGAGCATTACGAGCCGATCACCGTCGATACGCGCGACCTCGGCGACCATCTGCGCGACCAGGTGTCGCTTCTCGATCTGACGCCGCGCCAACGTCTGCTGGCCGAGGAGTTCATCGGCAACGTCAACGACGATGGCTATCTCGCCGCACCGGTGTCCGAGATCATCCAGACGCTCAACGACGTCGTCCGCCGTGCCGCCGAGGAAAATGGACGCGATCTCGACGACGATGAACTTCCGTTGTACACAGCGGAGGAAGGGGAGACGATGCTGGCGACGATCCAGACGCTCGATCCGCCAGGCGTTGGTGCACGCGATCTCAAGGAATGCTTGCTGTTGCAGCTCCGCGAAGCGGGGCTGCAACAGTCCGTTCCATATCGTCTCGTCCGGGATTGCTTCGAAGAGCTCATCAACCACCGGTGGAGCGAGATCTCGAAGCGATTCGGCATCGGCGCGGGTGACGTGCAGGCGGCCGCCGATGAGATCGCCAAGTTAGATCCCAAGCCCGGACTTCGGTTCAGCGCGGGTGACGACAACTACATCATCCCCGATCTCGTCGTCGAAAAGATCGACGGGAAGTATCACGTCTTCCTGAACGACGCGAATCTTCCGCGCCTCAAGTTGAGCCGCGCCTATCAGGAGATCGCGCGCGACAAGAAGAAGTTCGACGGCGAAAACAAAGAGTTCATCTCGAGCAAGCTCAACTCCGCGAACTGGATGATCCAGGCGATCGAACAGCGCCGGCAAACGATGCTCAAAGTGATGAACTACATCGTCGAGCGGCAGCGCGACTTCTTCGAGAAAGGGGTACAACACCTCAAGCCGCTCACACTGCGCGAAGTCGCTGAAGTGATCAACATGCACGAGTCGACGGTGAGCCGCGTGACGAACGAAAAGTTCGTCCAGACACCACGTGGCGTGCTTCCGCTCAAGTTCTTCTTCTCGTCCGGCTTGGCGACGGCGGACGGAGAAGATGTCTCCGCGCGCGGGATCAAGGCGCAGCTGCAGAAGTTGGTGGAAGAAGAAGATCCTCGTCATCCGCTGACCGACCAGGCGATCGTCAACATTCTGCGCGAAAGCGGCGTCCAAATCGCTCGGCGTACCGTCGCGAAGTATCGCGATCAGCTCGGCGTGCTCCCCGCCCGGATGCGGAAGCGCGTATGACGGTCGGTTCGTGAGCACACGTGTGGCGGATGACGTCATGACGTCGTTGCAACCACCAACGGGGACGGGCATCAGTCGGCCGGCGCCGCGCGTCAGCGTGCTCGTCCCGGCCAAGGATGAAGCCGAAAATCTCCCCGAGTTCATGCGCCAAATGGCGGAAATCGTCGCGGCGCATCCCGGTGCGTACGAAGTCGTCGTCGTCGACGATGGCTCTGTCGATGATACGCCGCGCGTCTTGCAGCAGCTTACGCAGCAATATTCCTTCCTGCACGTCATTCGGCATCGCACGCGCCGAGGAATCGCGGACGCGCTGCGAAGCGGATATCTCGCGTCGCGGGGAGACGTGTTGGTGTTCTATCCCGCCGATCTACAATTCAAGCCCGAGGACATCCCGAGTCTCGTCGATCCGATCCTTCGCGACGAGTACGACATGATGACCGGTTACAAGCAAGGGCATTACGAAAAGGCGTTCGTCTCGCGCATTTACAACGGATTGAGCCGGTCGTTGTTCGAAATCCCCGTCCGCGATCTCAACTCCGTGAAGGCGTATCGCCGCGAGGTGATGGCGGGACTTCCCGCGCGCCCCGATTGGCATCGCTACATGATCGTGATGGCTGCGGCGCAGGGATATTCGGTTGGGGAAGTGCCGATTCCCTTGTATCCGCGTAACGCGGGGAAGTCGAAGTTCGGGCTGAGTCGCATCCCCGTCGGCGTGCTCGACATGTTGGCGGTCTGGTTCGAGCTCCGATTCTCCAAGAAGCCACTCCTCTTCTTCGGAATGCTGGGCGCGCTCCTGTTCATCGTCGGTGTCGTCGTCGGTCTCGCGGCCGTGTTGTATCGCATTTTTGCCGGCGTGGGATTCCGTCCACTTCTCACGTTGGTGGAAACTTGTCTTCTTCTTGGCAGCGTCTTCTTCGCGACCGGGTTGATCGCCGAGCTGATCGCGGCGCAACGGGCGGAGCTCACCGAGCTTCGCAACACCGTCGACGAGTTGCAGACCGAGCTGCTGACGCGTACGTCGCCCGAGCGGTAATCCTGTGAAAGTTCTCTTTCTCACCCATTCGTTTCCACGTCACCCTGACGACGCCCCTGGCTCGTTTTTGCTCCGGTTGGCCGAAGCATTACATGGCGAAGGCGTCGAAGTTCGCGTCGTTGCGCCTGCCGCGAAGGGACTTCCATCGTCCGAACAAATTGGATCGATTACCGTCGACCGATTCCGGTACGCGCCGCGCAAGTATGAGACGCTCGCGTACACCGGCACGATGGTCGACGATGTACGCCGGTCGTGGGGCGCCAAGTTCGCGATGGTCGGCTTCCTAGGCGCCGACTTCGCCTCCGCCGTCCGCGGACGCCGTGCGTTCGAACCCGACATCGTCCACGCACATTGGTGGTTTCCGGGAGGGCTCGTTGGCGCGTGGGTGAGTGGGCTCTCCGGCGTTCCACTCGTGACGACCGTGCACGGGACCGACGTTCGGATGACGCGCAAAGTCGCCGCGGTGCGTCCACTCGCGCGCAAAGTCCTTCAACAGTCGGCCGTCGTGACGACGGTCTCGCAATGGCTCGCGGGCGAAACGGCGTCATTGATGTCCGGCGGCGCGACACCGCTCGTCGCGCCGATGCCTGTGGCGGCGCATCTCTTTACGCCGCAAGGGACACGCGATCCACGCAGGCTCTTGTTCGTCGGGCGGTTGAATCAACAGAAGGGAAGTGAGCTGGCGCTCCGTGCGCTCGCCGCATTGGAACATCGCGACGCCGTCCTCGACATGGTTGGTGCCGTTGAAGGCCCGGTGCTCGAGCATCATCGTGCACTCGCCGGAACGCTCGGCATCGCCGACCGCGTGCACTTCCACGCGCCGATGTCGCAACCAGAGTTGGCGCAGATGTATGCCCGCTCCACCGCGCTCGTCATGCCGTCGATCGATGAAGGGCTCGGCCTCGTGGCCGTCGAGTCGCTGTTGTGCGAGACGCCCGTCGTCGCGTTCAATTCCGGCGGCGTGACCGACGTCGTCCATCACGAGTCGACCGGGTTGCTCACGCCGCCGAACGACGTCGCCGCCCTGACCGCGGCGATCGACCAACTGCTCGCATCGCCAGAACGGGCGCACGCGCTTGGCGCGGCAGGACGTCTGTATGCGTTGGCCAACTTCGCGCCGGAATCGACCGCGCGCCGGTACGCCGACGTGTATCATCACGCGCTGCGGACTCGTTAACCGCCGTGCGACGCCGGCTCATTCAGATCCTGCAATGGGTCTTCGCTGCCGCAGTCGTCATCTTCGTCGCGGTCGAGGTCTCGCGCCAATGGAAGCTCTATAGCGGCCGGCTCAGAACGCTCGACATCGATTGGTGGGACGTCGGCTTGGCCTCGCTCTGCGTGCTCGTGTCGTACGCCATCCTGATCGAGACGTGGCGGCGAGTGCTGGCCGTCTGGGATACCACGCTCGCCTGGGGAACGGCTGCACGCATCTGGTTCGCCTCGAGCCTCGGGAAGTATATCCCCGGAAACGTCTGGGCCATCGCCGCGCTCGGGATGATGGCCAAGCAACAGGGGGCATCCGGCGTCGCCGCGACTGGCTCCTCGATCATCGTCAACGTCCTCAACCTGGCGGCCGGATTGGCGGTCGTGCTCTTGTGCGGCGCGAAGCTCGTCCCGAACATTGCCGTCTTTGCCGCTGGGACCGTGCTTGTCCTCGCCGCGGTCGCGATTGCACCGATCGTCCTCCCGCGCATCGTTGCCTGGATTGGCAAGGTGACGGGAAAACAGGTGAAGCTGCCACAAATCCCCACGGCGACGATCTGGATGTCCGTATTGGGAACAACGGCGGCGTGGCTGTTGTACGGACTCGCGTTCCGGCTGTACGCCATCGCACTCGTCGGAGACGCCGCGCGGCCGGTCGTGCTCCCATATATTGCGGTTTATACTGGCGCGTATATAGTTGGGTTCATTACGCCGATCGCACCCGGAGGGCTCGGGGTACGTGAGGCGTTACTCATTAAAGGGTTGACGTTGTTCGGCCTCATGAGCGGGAGCGACGCCGCGATCGTCGCGCTCACGAGCCGGCTCTGGTTGACTGTGCTGGAAGTCGCGCCCGGGCTCGTCGCCCTTGCAGCGACCCACGCTCGTACTCGTACCCGCCACGCATGACTACATCGCCGCCGCCCGCCGACGCTTCTGCTTCCTCCGAGCACGGCTCGTATCCTCGTCTCGCTTCACTCTGGGCAACGCTCGTCTATGCCCTCGGCGCGATGACCCTCGGCTGGCCCGCCCTCCAAGGAAAATTCCTCGTCGGACCACACAGCGATCAGTACATCGCAGGTTATCCGTTCCGCGAGTTTGCCGCGCGCACGTTGCGCGAGACGGGGAAGTTTCCCCTCTGGAATCCGTACCAGTTCGGCGGGATGCCATACATCGCCGCGATGCACGGCGACATTTTCTACCCGACCTTCCTCCTGCGCATGGTGATGCCGACCGACGTCGCGATGACGTGGGGATTCATCATTCATATGGTATTGGCCGGGCTGTTCACTTTCATTTTTTTGCGCCGAGCGGGGTTTGGATTTTGGGGGGCGTTGATTGGGGGAGTGGCGTACATGATGAGCGGGCAGGTCGCTTCGCTCGTCTCGCCTGGACACGATGGAAAGCTGTATGTCAGCGCGCTGTTCCCACTGTTGCTCTGGTCATTGCTGGCCGGAGTCCGTGACGGACGACGCTGGGCATGGGGAATCTTGGCGATCGTCGTCGGGTTGGATGTCCTGTCGCCACACCCGCAGCTGCTGCAGTACTCGCTCCTCGCTGGGGGCGCGTACGCCATCTATCTCGCCGTCCGCTCGGTCAAGCGTGGCGTCTACACGTCGCCGGTTGCGATCCGCCGGCTCGCGTTTTCGCTCGGCGGCGTCATTCTGGGTGCATTGATCGGGGCAGTCCAATATCTCCCCGTCCGAGAATATGTCGCCTGGTCCCCACGGTCCGCGGGGATCGGGACCTACGACCGCGCGACATCGTTCGCCTGGAATCCGCAGGAGCTGTTCAACGTCTATCTCCCCCAATTCAGCGGGATGCTCGACGCGTACTGGGGACCGAACGGCATTCATTTTCACAGCGATTACGTCGGCGCCGTGGTGCTCCTGTTGGCTGGCGCGGCCTTCGTGGGCTTTGGCAAAGACAACCGGCGCGCGGAGCTGTTGTTCTGGACGGTAACGATCATCGTCACCATTCTCTGGTCGCTCGGCGCCGCGACGCCGTTCTATAAGCTCCCGTATTATCTCGTCCCGGGGACCAAATTCTTCCGGGCCCCAGCCACGATCTTCTTCGTCGGCACGTTGGGCATTTCCGTCCTCGTCGCATCCGGAACGGAGAAGATCCTCGCGTCGAAAGTCGGACTGAAGTACGCCGCCGGATGGGCGATCTTCGCCGCGATCATCGCCGTGCTGGCGCTGACAGGCGGGCTGACCAACTTCGCGCAAACGATCGCCCCGGACGGGCGGTACGAAGCCGTCGACGCGAACAACGGCGCGTTGATCGGGGGGGCGATCCGCTCGCTTGTCTTCATTCTGCTTTCCGCCGGCGTCATCGTCCTGATCAACCGGGGGACGTTGAATGCGCGGATGGCCGCCTTTGCGCTCACCCTCCTGACCGCCGCCGACCTCTGGTCGATCGAGCGGCAGTATTGGTTTTTCTCCCCGCCCGCGAAGCAGCTGTATGCGACCGACGGGGCGATCGAGTTTCTCCGAAATCAACCCCAGCCGGTCCGCGTGTATCCGCTAGGGGAGGGGGAGGCGGCCAAGTATTCTGGCTCCGGGCTCATGGTCCACGACATTCGGAACGTCGGCGGCTATCACGGGAACCAGATTGGACGATATAACATCCTGACCGATTTTGTGGATGGACCGGAAGGGGGGCTGCGCCGGATTCTCGGAAACCCGAACGTCGTCAAACTGACCAATACGCAATACCTCCTCACCAACACCGACCAGGTCCTGCAAATGATTCCGACCTTGGTCAAAGTGTTCGGCCCGGTGAACGATGCGAATGGCGAACCGGCCTATGTGTACAAGCTCCCGGTCGACGCTCCGTTTGCCTGGGTCACCCCGGTCATCGTCAAAGTGTCCGACACGATGGCCGTCCAGATCGTTCTCGACCCACGGTTCGACGTCACGCGAGCCGCGTTGTTCGACTCCGCCAGCCACGTGACCGGCCAGGCGAGCCTCACGTCCGTGCCGGCTCCAACGAACATTCCGGTCCACGTCGATCAGTATGCGCCGGGACACATCACGATGACCCTGGCCTCGCCGGCACCGGCAGGGGCGGCGCTCGTCGCGTCCGAGAACTATTATCCAGGATGGAAAGCGACGGTGGATGGCAAACCCGGGATTTTAGGGCGGGCACAATACTCGTTGATCGGGGTCCAGCTTCCGGCTGGGGCTCGCCGAGTGGAGCTGAACTTCGAGAGCTCGGCCTATCAGACTGGGAAAATGCTCACGTGGGTGGCCCTCGTCCTGGCGTTGCTCTTGAGTGCCGCCGGGCTCGTCGCGGAGCGTCGCGCGCGTGAATGACCGGGCTATTGTCATTGTTCCGACGTTCAACGAGCGGAACAACATTGCCCGCCTGATCGGCGAAATTCTGGAGCAGGATTACCGGCTCGACATCCTTGTGGTCGATGATGCGTCGCCGGATGGAACGGGGGACATCGTTCGGGGGCTGGTCGCCAAGAATCCCCGGGTGCACCTGATGGAGCGGCCGGGGAAGATGGGACTGGGAACGGCCTACATCGCCGGGTTCCAGTGGGCCTTGGAGCGGGGCTACAAGTACGCGTTCGAGATGGACGCCGATTTTTCACATGACCCAAAACACCTCCCGGAATTCCTCAAGGCGATCGAATCGGCCGATCTCGTCCTCGGCTCCCGGTACCGCCGAGGGCGGGTAACCGTCGTCAACTGGCCGATGAGCCGGCTGTTCCTGAGCTATGCGGCAAACATTTATGCCCGGGCTGTCACCGGTCTTCGGGTCGATGATACGACGGGTGGGTTCAAGTGCTTCCGCGTGAATGTACTTGAATCGATCGATCTAAACTCAGTCAAGTCAAACGGTTACGCGTTTCAGATCGAAATGACGTTCCGTGCGTGGAAGAAGGGATTTCGGATCGCCGAGATTCCGATCGTCTTCCATGATCGGACTGAGGGCGAGAGCAAGATGTCGAAGCGGATTGTCCGGGAGGCGATATGGATGGTGTGGCGGCTTCGCTGGTTGGCGGCGATCGGGAAGATATGAGCTCGTCGGACGACGTCGCCGGACGCACCTTCTATAAGATGACCGGCTCCGGGAACGACTTCGTCTTTTTCGACGTTCGGGGGAGCCAGCCTGGGGTGCTCGAGCGCCCGGATGTGATCTCGACATTGTCGGCACGAGGAACCGGGGTCGGGGCCGACGGCGTGGTCTTTCTCCTCGATACGCCCGGCGCCGACGTGACCCTTCGGTATTACAACGCCGACGGTTCGCTCGCCGCACTCTGCGGAAACGCGACGCTTTGTACGGCCGCGCTCGCCGCTCGGCTGGGTGGGGTCGACCCGGCCGGCTTTACCATCGGAACTGATGCCGGGGTGCTCGCGGCGAGAATTCGACCCGAAGGGCCCGAGTTCGACTTTCCGGCCGTTTCCATCGTTCAGCCAGCCGTCGAGGCGATTCCGGCGGGTCCTGGGGAGCGCCGGCTCGGGTTTGCCGTGGCCGGGGTGCCGCACATCGTCATCGTGGTCGACGACATCGAGGCGGTCGACGTCGTTGGTCGCGGCCGGCCGCTTCGATTTGATCCATCATTGCCGGAGGGCGCCAACGTCAATTTCGTGACGCGCCAGGCGGACGGAAGCTGGCTGATTCGGACCTACGAACGTGGCGTCGAAAACGAGACGTTGGCGTGCGGGACCGGGAACGTGGCGTCGGCGATTTTGCTCAATGTCTGGGGTGAAGCGGCGTCCAACGAGGTCCGTCTGATCACGCGATCGGGGCTTCCGTTGACGGTTCGGGTGTCGGAATCCGAGGGGATCTGGCGGCCGTCGCTCCAGGGGGAGGGGCGGCTGGTGTTTACTGGGACGTTAGGGAGCATTTAAAGTTTTCCACGTTTCCCACAATTTATAGTTTACATAATACCTCTTATACGCTGTTATTTGGCGTCTGAATACCGGCAGGAGCCCGCCACTTCGGCGCCGCTCTGCTCTCGATTGATAGCGAACGTTCTATCAGGAACCTCTCTCGAAATCCTATGAACTCGTCGACCAACCGACCGCTCAGCCTCATCGAATCTTGGGACCAAGAATTTGAACAGCTTGACCCGGTCCCCCAAAACACATCGCCGCCGCACCAACTCGATGCGGCGGCGATCGCCAGAACGTTTTAGCCGGTCTCACCAACCAGCCCGACCCAACCTCGTCTTATGGCTTTACCGGCTTTGCCTCAGCCTCGCCCAATCGAACCCGGGCCTCAGGCGCCAACACACTTTTCGGATCGTTGGCCAGCTCACTCCAGATCTTCGACGCCTCGGCGTTATTCCCAGCCGACAGATACGCCCGCGCCGCGTTCGACCGGGCCATGTCGCGGTCCGCTGGAAACCGCGCCGCTTGGGCCGCATCCTCATAGGACTTGGCAGCCTGGGCACCTTGATTCAGCCCTTCATATCCGGCCCCGATCAGCGACTTCACGTCGTACGCGAGGTCCGGGACCGGATTCGCCTTTTTCAGCACGTTGATCCCGTCCTGGTACTTCCCGTCGTTGTACTGGAGCTGGGCCAGCTCGATGACCGCCTCGGTCCCCGACAACGTCCCGTCGTACCGCTGAGCCACCGTCCGCAAATCGGACGTGGCCAACGCCGCGTTTCCGGCCGCCACACTTTGCATCGCCCGGTGGAATGCCGCCGTGGCATTCACCTCCTTCTTGGCTTTTGCCTGGGCGTAGAACCAGTACCCCCCAACGCCAACCAGCGCGGCGAGGACGACGACGCCGATGTTCCGCTTATGGCGGTCCAGCATCTCGGAAAATGACTGTTCCGTGTCCGGGAGCGCAGACAGCGGCTTGGTAGCAATACCCATGCGGTGCGTGACGGCTAAGATGGAGGAAAAATCGCTCTCACAAATATACTCAGTCCCGTGAAACACCGAAGGGCGTCCCGATGGCGCGACCGGCTTGGGTGTGACCAAGCGGACGGTATGCCCGCCCGGGTTCCCGTCCGCATCCATCGACACGAGAATTCTTGAGCGGCGTTCACCGGCCCGTGAAACCATTGTCTTCGACGCAGGTCATGCTGCGTGACGCCCACGTGACGTGCAGTGCTTACGTGTAACGCGGACAAATCGCACCGCACTTCACCATACATATCGTCTCGACATATGCGCATCATTGTTTCTCCCATCTTCTAGCAATGCATCGCCGACAACGCGATATCAACGTGTCATCCGATTGATGTCATACGATCAAATGACATGTAAATCTTAGCGGTACGCCTTCAGAATATCCGCTGAAACATAAGTGACATGTTGCATCCATTGCGGAATGCACAACCTCTTGCAAACTCCAAGAGTACGCGTACGAAATCGTGTGTTTCTCTTATGCGTAAACCCTTGTGAATTCGTCGCTTAGCGCGGGAGCGTTCGATGGCCTACCTGTTGCCTTGGCACCGGTCGTCGATTGTTCGTTCGTAATTCTCCCTCAGCGCTGTCGCGAATTTTTCGCACGCCGTTCTCACCATTTCAATTCTCTTGGGCATCATCTGATGAAGAAGAACACCAAAGGCTTTACGTTGATCGAGCTGTTGATCGTCGTCGTCATCATCGGCATCTTGGCGGCCATCGCGATCCCGAAGTTCGCGAGCACCAAGCAGAACGCCTACCTCGCCGCGATGAAGACCGATCTGCGCAACTTGGCGACCGCCGAAGAAGGGTACGCCTCGAACAACGCCGGCGCCTACTTCCAGGGTACCGCGACGCAAGCGGCCCCGCAGCAGAACTATGCACCGTCGGCCGGCGTCACCGTCGTGATCGCCACAAGCGGGAGTGGGTGGTCGGCCACCGCCACACATTCCGCGGTCTCCGGTATGACGTGCGGTATCTACGTGAACTTGGCCGCCGCGCCTGGTGGTACCAACCCCGCGACAGCTGAAGGCGAGCCGAAGTGTCAGTAAGATAGAGCTGGTGTCGTACCAACGGATTTCAGTTGACAAAACGGCGCCCCCCAATCAGGGGCGCCGTTTTGGTTTATTGGACGATGGACCTGGTGACTCGCCCGAACGAGGGCGACGTTCCCGGTTCTGCTCCCGGGACCAACAGGCTTCATGCCCCCGGCGTGATTCGAACACGCGGCCAACAGTTTAGGAAACTGCTGCTCTATCCACCTGAGCTACGGGGGCAAGTACAATACTACCAATCACTTAGGCGATCAGAACAAACCTCGTTATTATCGCCTGTATGGGGAAAAGTATGGGAAAGCCAAAGGAAAACGCTTGCGGTACAACACCCTAGGATCGCCCGTACAAACGCCTTAGACGCGCTAACCCTACTCACACGTCGGCGGCACCATACCCCGACAAATTAGCCCCTCGGAAGCCGTTTAAACAACAAAGTCCCCATACATCTACGCGATGTATGGACCTCCCGCTTATTACGTCGGCCGCCCTACCCCGTGCGCACCACACGCCCTTCCCCACACCTCTGGGAAATGGCCTCAAATCACGGAAGGAGGCGGTCTAGGGGTTTTGAAATGGCGGAATACAGGTCATCGAGTTTCAATAGATTTGACGTTCCACCTATCACGCCGCCTATGTCAACCATTCAAGACGCTCCCGCGATGCCCGGACACGAACCCCTCCAAGTCTTCATTAGCTGGTCGGGGGATAGAAGCCGTCAGGTCGCAGAGCATCTACAGGTGTTTATCAAGAGTGTGATGTACAGCTCCAAACCCTGGGTATCGAGCAAGGACATTGATGCAGGTAGCCGGTGGAACAATGACATCTTAAAAGCATTGGGAGAAGCGAGATTTGGTATCCTTTGCCTAACTCCGGAGAATCTCAAGTCTGAATGGCTTCACTTTGAGGCGGGCGCGATAGCGAAGCAGTTGCAGAATAGCGAACGGATCTGCCCTTATCGTTTCACGGGTGTAAATGTGTCGGACATTGGCACTCCGCTGAGTCTATTCAATGCCGTCGCCGCAGATAGGACGGGAACACACAAAATGTTCACGGCGATTAACAAGGCACTTCACGTTCCCGTAGAACAAGACACGTTTGAGAGAGGGTTTAACGCTTTCTGGCCGGAGTACGAAGGCGCGTTGAGTAAAGTGGCTGACGCTAAGGTACCGATCCCTAAACCAAAGACCGATCCTAACCAGGCACTTGAGGAGATTTTAGAAACAGTACGGAATATTGAACGTCGGATACCTCAACGCCCCATTTCAGTGGCTGGTACGATAGATTCCAAGTTGTTGGAGAACTTTGTCACGCTGCAAGACAAGACGAATTGGACGCTTGTTCCTATCGGAGACTCCAAACCGGGACCTGGGGGGCGCAGTACACTCTTAACGAAAATCAATTACGTAGTCGGTGAGAATTCCGACGACTAACGATCAATTGCAACTTGGATGTTAGCAACCGTCGTTGCCGTATTCCCATACACCCGCCCATACACCAAGCACGCCGACAATGGCCGACAATCCCTACGCTACCTATTGCTCCCTTTGTAACCAGCCCGCGAAGGTCGGTCAAGTTGAGGATAGCCGAGAAATCGTGTTCTACACCGAATGCCAACGCTGCGGATCATACCTGATCGAGCAAAGCTTTAAGCAACGGCTATTAGACGGTGAGTATACCACAGACAGGGCAAAAATCATCGTGGCCGTTCGGATAGCATCAGAAGGTATCAAGCGGGGTGGTGATGTACCTATTGTAAGTCCTAAAACGGTTCCCGATCTGATCGCGTCTGTATCGTTTCGAAGAAATCCCCTCGATGCTGGCGAAGCCATTCTCATGTGGGCTCGCGATCAGATGAAGTCGTTTAGTGACCACGCATTAATTACGATTCCACACGACTATCCGCTATTCTATCTACGAAATGAAGCGGAATTACGTGATGCCATCGATTACATACTTGATACCGAGAAGTGGAGCGCCGGAAATGTCCACGACGGAAAGATGTTTGTTCGCATTACCCCACAAGGCTGGCATAAGCTGGAAGAGTTACAACGGGCGGGCAAGTCGTCACGCCAAGCCTTTGTGGCAATGCGGTTCAATGACGAAATGAAACAGGTGTACTACTCAGCGTTTGAGCCCGCGATATATGAGGCTGGTTATGACCCTTACAGAGTAGACACGGCAAAGAATAACAATCCGATTGACGACGAAATCATTGTTGGTCTGAAGGCGAGCGGGCTAGTCATTGCAGACCTCACCGAGCTTCGCCACCCAGTCTTTTTCGAAGCGGGGTTTGGTCTTGGCTTAGGAATACCAGTAATCTGGACGGTTCGCGAAGACTGGTTCGATGAGGCCGCGAAACAGTTTGATACTCGGCAATATCCCCACATCAAATGGAAGGATGCCGCCGACCTAAAAGAACAACTCAATTTGAGAATTCTTGCCACCGTTCCTGGATCCTATCGACGCGATCCTATAAACAAGTCTTAGGGTTCGTCGGTCTTATAACTAATGAGATGTTGGACTAAGGCTTTCACCTCTTCCTGTACCAACGGACTTTTCGATTGGGAGATTACCGCGATTGTTGACCAGTTTTGCCATGGGCCAATAGGTAATTACGTGATTAACGAACGCAATTTTGTATGGGGAAATGTATGGGGAGGAAAGAACAAACAATAGGTAATTGGCATAATTGCCTTGAAAGCCTCTGGAAACAAAAAGCCCGTCTAAATCATTATGTTTTAACGACTTAGACGGACTCTTGAATGCCCCCGGTGAGACTCGAACTCACGCAAAACACAGTTTAGGAAACTGCTGCTCTATCCACCTGAGCTACGGGGGCGGCGTTGCCAGACACCAACTTAGCGCATTCGCCCACGGTGAAACACTGTTCTATGAAGTCTGTTCTGCGGATCGGCCGTAATGGGCGCGCTTCCGCCGAATGAATGGAACAAGCCCCAAGAATCCTGTGCCCACCAACGCCAGTGAGGCAGGCTCCGGAGTAGACACGACTCCTGTCAGCGTCGTGGGAGTGACGCTAATGTTGTCGATCACCGTGGAGCTGGTGTAATTGATCGACCGAAACGTGATCGTGGTAATCGGGTTGTTGTCCCCGACCACCCAGTGGAAGTGATAATAGGTCGAGCCCGTCACCTCCCCATTGAAGTGATCGATGCCGCCGAAAGTCACCGTGAGATAACTGGCAACGGGACCGTTCGGCCCGGTCGGACCGATGAGTCCAGTCGCCGTATCACTCGGAATCGAATAGGCTCTGAAGCTGAAGTCATAGGGCGCTCTAGGAGTCACGTTAAACGACTGTTCGATGCCGGTGGCACACGGGCTTGGCGAGAACTCCACCGCGTAGGTCCCGTTATATGGCGTAATCGTCGTACTGCGAACGATGGGGAGCTTACACGCGGTAGAAGGCTTTGTCCATCCACTCAAAGTCCCCGTTTCGAAATCACCGTTTGTGACGAGCTCCTGGGCACCGGCAACCGATGACGCCAAAGAGAGTACTCCCATGAAAGGCCACAGCAACCGCATTATCTGGCTCCGCGAAGAAAAGTCCGGAAAGACTGAAGTGACTCTGCCCCCTGCATGAGTCGTGCACAAGGAGGGGCCGCCGTCGGTACGGACTCGGTTCACCGCCGAATCCTGGTATATATTCCTGAGAGCCAATCCGCCTCGATGACGTCATCGCCTTCTCCGAATTTTCTGCAGCAGCTCGATGCCGCCTACGCCGACGTGCTGGCGCTCCTCACGATGCCGCCGAAACAGTTGACCCGGCCGCCGGCGCCCGGTCATTGGTCGGCGCTACAGTGTGTCGAGCACATCGTGCTCACCAATCAGGCGTATTTTCCGGGCATCACTCGCGCGACCGAGGAAGCACTCGCGCGCGGTGATGTGGCGCGCGGGCCCTATCACTATTCGCTGATGGCGAAGCTCCTGGTTTGGGCGGTCGAGCCTCCATCGCGTGTGAAGGTTCCGGTCCCTTCCCCGAAAGTCGTTCCGGAACAGACACTCACGGTCGACCAGGTCAGGCGCGCCTACATCGACGAATACACGGCATTCCGCGCATGCATCGCCAAGGCCGTCATGATCGATCTTCGGAAGACGGAAATGCACTCGCCATTTTTCCACCGGCTCTCCTTCAGTGTCGGCACCGCGCTCGGCGTTCTCCTCGGCCACGAACGACGCCACATCCATCAGGCGCGCCGAGCTGCGTTGATGAATGGGAAAGGCGAAGTGTCGCGCTGATCCAGCGCGACATCTATCCAGAAAAAAATCCTGGCTACTCGCCCGACTTGAGCAATGCGGCGAGTGTCGCCGCCAACGCCGCTTCGGCGCTCAGTCCACGTCCGCCATCGACTTTGAGCTCGCCGGTGCGGACGCGCCGCGCGACCTGAGAGAGCAATGACGCGAGGTGTTCGGCGTCCGAATGCGCGCCGGCATCCCAATTCGTGGCTGCCCAGTCATCTTCGGCGCGCTGATCATCGTGCAGCGGTGTTGCCGCCAATCCCGCGAGTGATCCCCAATCGAAGGCATCGCGCTCCGCGTTCACCCACTCGGCGTCGTTTCCCATATCGGACATCGCAGGTGTCGCGGACGACGCAACTTCTACCGCCGCAATCTCCGGAACCTCGTCCATCCGTTCCGTGGCTACGGGCTCCGGCTCAGCAGATTCCGGCTCAGCTGATTCCGCCTCGGCGGAAATCGTTGGTGCCTGCTCGTATACCGGTTCTTCATGCGCGAGCTCCGGAGCCGCGTCTTCTGTTCTTTCCGCTGCCCAGGACTCTTGCTCCAGTTCCTGGACAGGAAGCTGCACAGGCTCATGCTCCGGCTCGGTATCCACATGCGCGGCGACCGGAGCTTCTTCCACCGCTTCTTCTGCCTTGGTGAACTCCGCAGCGTGAACAGACGGAGGTTCGTACCGAAGTGCGTCGATCGAAACGAGCTCATCCTCGACGACAGGCATCGCCCGGACGCCGCTGAACGTTTCAGGCGCGGGCTCTTCCGCCACTGGGACGTGGAGCGCTTCCTCGACATGAACGGGTTCTTCGATCGCCGGGACCGCAACTTCCGGCTCGGCCGCCGGCGCGAGCGAGGCGAACGACTCTGGGACGTTTACGGAAACCGTCAGCGGCAACGGCGTGCGAGCCGCCAAAAACTCATCGATCGACGGCAGCCCAGGGGCGTCCGCGGGCGGGACGAGCCCAACCGCACCGACCGACCAATCGATCTTCGCCTCTGACGCCACTTGAGACGACGGCGCGTCGTCCGCATACCCATGTCCAGCCGCCGCGTACGCTTCCCCACTCGCGCGGACCGAACGCGGGGTGCGCACGAACTCCGTGATCAGCGGCAGCGCCTCGGCGGCGGCCCGGGCGGATGGTGGGACGAACGGCGGCAGCATCTTCGCCAAATTAACTGGCCCAGCTGTCTTTGCCCAGGAGCGGGACGAAGCGAACCGGGGCGATTTCCTGTTGGTCGACGGTATCCCCACGCTTCGTGAAGACGTATAGCGTTTGCTCGCCTCGGTCTCCCAGTGGGATGAGGAGCCGTCCCCCATCCGCCAATTGCTCGATGTAGGCTGGGGGGACACTTGGGGCCGCCGCGCTCACCAAGATGGCGTCGAAGGGGGCGTATTGGCGCCATCCCAACGTGCCGTCGCCGAGGAGGTAGGAGGCGTTTCGAACGCCGAGTTGTTGCAGGACTTCTTTGGCGCGATCGAGCAATGGGCCGACGCGTTCGACGGAGAAGACTTGCGCGGCCAAGCGCGACAGGAGCGCCGTCTGGTAGCCAGATCCCGTTCCGATCTCGAGTACTTTCTCCGTCCCTTTGAGATGGAGGAGCTCGAGATACCGGGCGTGAATCGACGGCTGAGAAATCGTCTGCCCATTCCCGATCGGGAGCGACGAATCCTCGTACGCCCGATGCTTCACTCCGGTCGGGACGAAAATGTGTCGCGGCACTTCGGCGATGGCGTGCAGGACCGAAAGATCGCGGATCCCTTGGTCCTGAAGTAGCTCGACGAGGTGTCGCCGGGCGCCGCGCATTTCGTGGTCTATGGGGTTTGCCACCAGTCTCCCGAGGATTCGAGGATCGTGCGGTTGGTCAAATCGAGATGGAGCGGAGTCACTGAAATGTAGCCTTCTTGCACCGCGCGGTAATCCGAATCGGCACCACCGGTCCACGACATCGATCCGGAGCCGATCCAATAAATGGGGCGGCCCCACGGATCCTGCATCGGCTTGATCGAATTGGAAAAGACGCGCCGCCCGAGCCGCGTCAGCCGAATGCCCCGAATCTCATCCGGCGGAAGTGCTGGAAAGTTTACGTTGAAGAGCGTATCGGGCGGAAACGGCGAGAGCTCGACGAGATGGCGCAAGAGCGACGTCAACGGCGGGACGAGCGCGCTCAAGCGCTCGGGATCGTTCCGATGATCTCTCCCCGCGAACGAGACAGCGATCGACGGAACGCCCAACATCAGCCCCTCCATGGCGGCGGCGACGGTCCCTGAATACAGCACGTCTTCGCCCATGTTCTGGCCGTGATTGATCCCGCTGAACACGAAATCCGGCTTCTCCGGCATCAACGCTTCGATGCCGAGCATGACGCAGTCGGTCGGCGTGCCGTCGACCTGCCAACGACGGTCACCGAGTTGGACTGGGCGGACGGGGTGATGGAGCGTGAGGGAGTGGCTCGTCGCGCTCTGCTCTCGGTCTGGGGCGACGACAGTGACCGTACCAAGCGTCGTCGCCGCGCGGACGAGGCAATCGAGGCCGTGCGCGAAGATGCCGTCGTCGTTACTACACAGAATATTCATGAACGAAACGCCGACGCGCGATGGCTCCAGAGAATGCGGGCGACGCGCCACGCGTCGCTGATTTCGCGGAAATGGCTCGGTGGGCCGTAGATCGTGGGGATAGTCACCTCGGATACAGTAAATCCTGCATGGACAGCGCGCACGAGAAAGTCGGTCTCGAATTCGTATCGGTCGCCGCGCGCGTCGACGGCGCGGACGACGTCGACGCGCATGGCGCGAAAGCCGGATTGGCTGTCGCGGACGGCGGATCGTGTCACCGCGCGCATTGCCGCGCTGGATAAGCGATTCGCCAAACGCCGATGCGCCGGGACGCCGGTTCCCGCGATCTCTCGCGTTCCAATGACGATGTCGGACTCGCTGAGTTGCGCGAGTAGCTTGGGCGCAAAGGATGGATCGTGTTGGCCGTCGGCGTCGATGGTCAGCACGCGCTCGGTATTTTCTCCTGTCGCGAAGGCAAAGGCGGCGCGGAGGGCAGCCCCCTTCCCTCGATTGCGATCGAATTCGATCGTCCGGTCGCAGAGCCGGCGCAAGATGGCGCGGGTTGCATCGGTCGATCCGTCGTCGACGCCGAGAATGTACACGCCCGGAACTTCACGTCGTATCGCGTCGATGACGCCACCCACCGTGCCGTCCGCGTTCAACGCCGGGATCACGCAGACGGTGGCGCTCATTCTTCCTCGTCCTCGACTTCGGTAACGACGCCGCCGTCGAGGACCGTCAGGATGTTCTCCAGCTCACGTTCGAGGGAGACGACGGTCTGTGCGTCGAGCGCGGCACGGGCGAGTGCTTTGAGCTCGCCGGCTTTTTTGTACTCCTCGACGCGTTGGCGAGCCCCTTCGATCGTATACTTCTCGACGTAGAGGAGCTGTTTCACCAACATGATCAGCTCGACTTCGCGACGTTGGTAAACGCGATTGCCGGACCGATTCTTCGCGGGATGCAGGAAACGAAACTGGCTCTCCCAATAACGCAGCACGTGCGGCTTGAGCTGAGTCAATTCGCAGACGTCGCCGATCGAGAAGAATTCGCGGACTGGAATGGATGGGCTCATCGGCCGTTCACTCCGCCCGTGGATCGCGTCCCATCAATGCTGGGATCGAGTCGCGCGCCGACTGGCCGTCGAACAAGACTGCATTCACGGCATCGACGATCGGCATCGTGACGCCGTGGCGATCCGCGAGTGCCTTGGCCGATCGTGCGGTAATAACTCCTTCGGCGACGGTTTCGCGTCCGCTCAATGCGTCGTCGAGTGTGCCGCCGCGCCCGATCTCGACACCGACGGCGCGATTGCGGCTGAGTAAACCGGTGCACGTGAGCACGAGATCGCCCATGCCAGCGAGTCCGGCAAATGTCGACGGCTGCGCCCCGAGCGCGACACCGAGCCGCGTCATCTCAGCGAGACCACGCGTGATCAACGCCGCGCGGGCATTGAAGCCGAGCTCGAGCCCTTCGGTCACACCGGTTGCGACGGCCATGACATTTTTCAGTGCCCCCGCGAGCTCGACGCCGATGACATCATCCTGCGTGTAGATGCGCATCGACGGGGAGTGAAACAACTGCTGCACGCGTGCGGCGGCCGCGGGATCGGCCGAAGCGGCGACGATGGCGGTCGGTTGTCCACGCGCGACTTCGATGGCGAAACTTGGACCGGAGAGGGCGACGGAGCCAGGCCGGCCGAAGACGTCGTCGACCACGTCGGTCATGAGCGCCAACGTATGCTGCTCGATCCCTTTACTCGCGACGACCACGGTCGCGTCGGCACGCAGATAAGGCTGGGCAGATTCGGCCACGGCGCGCGTCACATGGGATGGCGCGACCATCACCACATATTCGGCGTCGCCAACGACTTCTTCGATCTTCGACGACGCGCAAATGGACGCCGGAATCGGTGCGTCGGCCAAAAAGCGCTCGTTGCACCGGCGGACGTTGATCGACTCGGCGACATCCTCTTCTAATGCCCAGAGCCGGACTTCACGCCCGGCGCGGGCGAGTGAAATGGCGAGCGCCGTTCCCCAAGCGCCGGCACCGACGACTGCGCATGTCTGGCGACCCGTCATGCGACCGATTTGCTCCGGCGGAAGTGATGCTCTTCGCCGCGCCGCAGGCGGTGGATGTTGGCGCGATGCGTATAGAACACGAAGAGCGCGACAGCGACAGCGGTCAGAAAAATCGGGTTATCCGGCGCGATCCCGGTGAGCAGCAACGCGAACGGCAACACCGCCGCGCCGATCAACGATGCGAGACTCACGTAGCGCCAAATGAGGAAAATGATCACCCACACTGCGAAGGTGATCAACGTGGCAAGCCACGCCAATCCCAGAAATACACCAGTCGCGGTGGCGACCCCCTTCCCTCCGCCTTTGCCCAACAAGAAAATCGGCCGAACATGCCCGGCGATCGCCGCGACGCCAAGTCCCAACGCCAACCAGGCGGGGTGCGCGGTCTCGATGAGCCGCGGGAGGAAAAAGACGGGGAGAAAGCCCTTCAAGATGTCGGCGGCGAAGACCGCACCGCCGATCCAGGGGCCCATGACGCGAACCACGTTCGTCGCGCCGAGGTTTCCTGAGCCATGTTGCCGGAGATCGATCCCGCGTGATTTGCCGGCGAGATACGCGAAGGGGATCGATCCGCAGAGATACGCCAGGACGAGCGCCAACATCGGAGCCAATACCGGCATTACGAGTGCACCTCTGTCGACGCGAGCATCAACCGAGCGTGGGCATCAGGCGGATTTGCGCCGGAGGACGATGTTGAGTGGGTTTCCGGTAAAGCCATACGCTTCGCGGAACCCATTGTGGAGGTAACGCACGTAATGCTCTTGCACCAAGTCTGGGTTGTTGCCGAAAACGACGATCGTCGGCGGCGACGTTTCGACCTGCGTGGCGTAATTGAACTTGATCTCGTGCCCGGCGGCTTGCGGCGGCTGCCGGCGCGCGAGCAACGACTGGAGCGTCTCGTTGATGTTCGACGTGGAGACGCGCTTGTGGCGCTCGACGTCGACCTGCAAAATGATTTCGAGGATCTTGTTGACGCGCATCCCCGTCACCGCGGACGTGAAGATGAACGGGACGAACCGAAGGAACGGGGCCTTCTCTTCGGCCTCTTTCTGGAACTTCGCCGCCGTCTTGTCGGTCTTCTCTTTGAGATCCCACTTGTTGACGACAATGATGAGCCCGCGCCCCGTTTCCCATGCGAGCGCCGCGATCTTCAAATCTTGATTGTGCAACCCTTCGGTCGCGTCGATCACCAGGATGCAGACGTCGGCGCGTTCGATCGCGCGCCTCGTGCGGAGCGACGAATAGAACTCGATCCCTTCGTCGATCTTCGATTGGCGGCGGAGGCCGGCGGTATCGATGAAGACGAAATCACGTTCGTGGTACCGGAGCGGTGTATCGATCGCGTCGCGTGTCGTCCCGGCCATGTCGGAGACGACGAGCCGTTCTTCGCCGAGGATGCGGTTGACGAGCGAGGACTTTCCGACGTTGGGACGTCCGACGACGGCAATGCGCAGCGCTTCAGACTCGTCGTTCCCCCCTTCGGGGATGTTGTCCACAATGGCGTCCAACAAATCGCCAGAATTTTTTCCGTTCGTCGCGGACACCGGGAGCGGATCGCCGGCACCGATGGAGAAAAAGTCGTAGTAGTCCGTATTGGTGGGATTGTCGACTTTGTTGGCGACGAGCAGCCACGGCTTCCGCGACGCGCGCAGGAGGTCGACGACTTTCGAATCACTGGGATGGACCCCTTGTTCCGCGTCGACGACGAGCAGCATCAGGTCGGCCTCACCGATCGCTTCCATCACCTGCTTGCGGATCTCGCCGTCCATCGCGGTCCGTGTGTCATCGGACAAGCCGCCCGTATCGACGAGCCAGAACTGCCGTCCATTCCACTCCGCGCGTCCGAAGTGCCGATCGCGGGTCGTCCCCGCCTCGTCGCTGACGATGGCGGTATTACCACCGACAATTCGGTTGAACAACGCCGATTTGCCGACGTTCGGGCGTCCCACTAAAGCGACAACTGGAGTATTCATTGCGATTCTATTTATGCGGCAGCCGCGCGGAGCTCGTGCTCCAACACGTCGATGAAGTCGTACGAAGGATAGACCGGCATCGGCAACGCTTCGCGCACGGCGATGAACGTTGCGTCGTCGAGGAAGCGGCCGTCGTCGTTGATGGTCTCTGCCGGGATGAGCGCGAGGTCGAGATCTTTCCGCCCCGTGAGCACGCGGCTGATGTCCGCGCCCACCAAAAGCCCGGCGGTGGTAGTCGTCGGACCGAAGAGCGAATTCTCCGCGACAATCAAGTCGAACGTGGCGCCAGTCTGTGAGGTAAGCTGGTCGAGCAGTTCCGGCATGAGCGGCGCCATGGAGACGCCCGTGACGACGCCGATTTTTCGCCCGTCGAGCCGCGGCAATTTCGAGAGCCCATCGGCGACGCGCATGCGAAGGGCGGTCACCGCTCCGACCCCGTTCTCGATTTGCGCGAATTCGCCATAATACTCAGCACCCGGAAGCTCACGGCCGGCCAGTAAATACAGCTCGTCGGAGCCGCGGACCCACTGTTCGCCGCGCTCTTCCAACGCGCGGGTACTCCAGCGCAAGACGCGGTCGAGGATCGCGTTGGAATTCTCCGCGTCCATGCTCTTGCCGCTGTACAGATGCGAGAATTGCGTGAGCCCGACCGGAACGACCGCGACCGAGAGGACAGCATCCTCCAACGCCCACAAATCCGAAAGCGACTCTTCCAACACGTCGCCGTCATTCAACCCCGGCACGATGACCATCTGGGTGTGGAATTGAATTCCACCCTGCGCCAGCTCGGTCAGCTGAGCGATGACGTTCGGGACGCGCGGGTTGTTGAGCAATACCTTGCGCGCTTCCCAGTTCGTGGCGTGCACCGAGACGTACAACGGCGAGAGCCGGTACTCGAGAATGCGCGCGATGTCGTGCGGCTTGACGTTGGAGAGCGTCGCAAAATTTCCATACGCAAACGACAGCCGATAGTCGTCGTCGCGGATGTAGAGCGGCTTGCGCAATCCGGCTGGCAGCCCTTCGATGAAACAAAACTCGCAGCGATTGGCGCAGCGGCGGACGTTCGGTGGGTCGAGCGCAATCCCCCACGGTTCGAGATCGGGGTTCTCGACCTCGAAGGTGACGGTCTCACCGTCGGGGAGTTTGGCGTCGAGCTCGAGTGCTTCGTCGGCGGAGAGAAACTCCCAGTCGAGAAAATCCTTGAGCTCGCGTCCGTTGATGCGGAGCAACTCCGTCCCCGGAACGATCCCCAGCTCCGAGGCGATCCCCTCATCCTGAACCCGCGCGACTCGGACCATAACCGAGAAAATTTAGAGCCAAGAGCTCCGAAATCCAAGTCCCACAATGAGTTACGCCACAAAATACCCTACGAAAGGAGCGCGCCAGCCTCCCCACGCCCTTCCCCTGAAATCCGAAGGAGGACACCGATGGCCAGCCAGCTGGCCAGCATGAACGACCCGCCGTAACTGAAGAACGGGAGCGGAATTCCGGTGATAGGCATCAGGTTGAGCGTCATTCCCACGTTAACGATGACGTGGACCAACCAGCAGGACATCATCCCGAAGGCAGCAAGTCCGCCGAATGGGTCGTTGGCGCGCGACGCGATACGGGTCGCCCGGAGGAACAAGGCGAGGAACAATGTCAGGGCGATCGCGACGCCCAAGAAGCCGAGCTCTTCCCCAACGACTGAAAAGATGAAGTCGGTGTGCTGCTCAGGAAGGAAGCCGCTTCGCTTTTGGGTACCGAGGGTGAAGCCATTTCCGAGGAGGCCGCCGGAGCCGATCGCGATCTTGGATTGAATGACGTGATATCCCGACGCTCGTGGATCAGCGCTGGGATCGAGGAAGACTTTGAGGCGGTTCTGCTGATACGGGGCGAGCTTCTCCCACATGAGCGGCGCGATGACGCCCGTCGCGACGTTCGCGACCATGAGAACGATCCCTTCGACCAAATACGGCTTGTACCACAACACCAGCGCCAGGAGGACGAGGAACCACGCGCCCCACAATCCGGTGCTAAATGACAAGACCAAGCTCACCACGGGACTCGCGAGCAACAACAGGAGTGGCCACGGCACGCCGGACCAGAACAACATCCCGAAGAAGATCCCGATGAACACGATGCCCGAGCCGAGGTCGGGCTGCAACATGATGAGGATCCACGGGATCCCGACGATCAACGCCGGCTTCCACAATTCGATCAACGATTTGGGCGCTTCCTTTCGCTCGGCGAGGACTTTCGCGAGCATCAGCACGACGGTGATCTTGGCGAGCTCCGACGGCTGCCCCAATCGATGACTCCCGATGGCGAGCCAACTCTTGGTGTGCGCCGCCGTTCCGGCCCCCGTCCCGAGCACCAGGAGCGACGCGAGCAACACGAGCGTGATGATGTACGCCGGGAACGTCGCCCACTCGATGAACCGGACCGACGAGCGGGAGATGCCATACGCACCGAGCGCGCCGAACACGAACCACAAGAACTGGGTGCGATACAGCGATCCAACGAAGGTCGGCAGATCGGTCTGTCCCGCCGAATACACGATCGAAATGCCGAAGAGCGAGAGCGCGACGGCGGTGACGATCAACGGATAATCGACGACGGTTCTTCGAGCCATGGCGTTACCCTTCCGTCTCGACCGAGCTGACAGGTTGCACTTTCAGATAGTGCGAGATGATCGCCGACGCGATGCGTGCCGCACGAGTCCCGTGTCCCCCGAACTCCAGCATGACGGCGACGACGATCTCCGGCTTCTCCGCGGGGGCGAAACCGACGAACCAGGCGTGATCGCCTTTGGTCGTTCCGTTCTGCGCGGTCCCCGTCTTTCCGGCGAGGACGACGCCTTCGATCCGCGACGATGCTGCCGTTCCACCCGCCGACACGACGCCGGCAAGCGCGGAGCGGAGCCCATCCATCTGCTCCGGCGACAATTTGAAAATCTGTTCGCGGCTCGCGGCCCCGCGCACGATCTCGGGGCGTACCGCGGAGCCGTCCATCGCCAAGGCGGTGTAGAATTTCGCCATGTTGACCAACGTCTGCGCGTTGGCCCCTTGGCCGATGGCGAGATTGAGCGTTTCCGCGTTGCTCCAGCCGCGTGGTCCCCACCGCTTGTTGTAGTAGTCGACCGATGCGGGGAACAGCGCGCGTTTCTCTTCCGGGAGATCGATCCCCGAACGATCACGGAGTTGGAGCGAGACCCCGCCGGCGATCAACTTCGACAATCCGATCTTGAGACCGAGCTGATAGAAATAGGTGTCACACGACACCTTGATCGCTTGTGCAAGCGAGATGTCGCCGTGCCCGCGCTTTTCCCAACAGCGGAAATACCGGGACCCATATTGATACCCGCCGTTGCACGGCACCGGCATGTGACTGTCGAGATCGACGACGCCGAGTTGAAGCCCCGTGACGGCGGTCGCCAACTTGAAGGTCGACCCTGGCGGATAGGTTCCCTGCACCACCTTGTTGACGAGCGGATGACGCTCGTCGCCCAGCAGTGATTTCCAGTAGTCGATGGGGATGCCGCCGGTGAAACGATTTGGATCGAACGTCGGCGCACTATACAACGCGAGCACGCCACCGTCGCGTGGATCGATGGCGATCACGCCCCCCTGGAGCGAATCGCCAAAGACCGTGGCCGCATACTTCTGCAGATCGATGTCGATGTTGGTATAGAGCGGCGGCGCCGGCTCCGGATTCAGATCGGGACGGGGCGTCGTACGCGTCAGGACTCGTCCGCGCGCGTCGACTTCGTCGTACCGAACGCCTTCTTTGCCGCGCAGCTGCTTTTCGTACTGCTTCTCGATCCCCGCCTTCCCGATCAGCTGGCCGGGTTTGTACCCCTGATACTGGGTGTTGTTGAGATCGGCATCGGTGATTTCGCCCGTGAACCCGATGAACGACGCAACCGCGGCACCATCCGGGTAAAAGCGTTTGGGGACCGATTGGATGATGAGCCCCGGAAAGTTCAACCGATGCTCTTCCAACACGGAGATGACGTCGATCGACGCGTCGGCGATGATGACGGTGGGACGGTTCCGATCACGTTTGAAGCGCCGGACCGCGGCCTCGATTTGGTCGGGATTCAGCGTGACGGCGGTCGATAATTGCCGCAATGCGGAACGGAGCGAATCGATGTTGGGTGCCAACAACGACACCGAGTACCCCGGCAGATTTTCGGCGATGATCGCCCCTTTGCGGTCGTAGATGATTCCACGCGGCGCCGGGAGTGGAATCGACCGGAGCCGGTTCTCCTGCGATTGGAGCTTGTACCGGTCGTGCTCGACGACCTGCGCTTTGAAAAACGACCCACCAAGCCAGGCGAAGATGAGGGCAAGCCCAATTCGCGCCATACGGGAGCGGCGCGCGACATCATTGGGATGAACGCTCACGCCACCGACGGCTCCAACAGCGGACGCATGATGAGGAGCACGAACACGCCAGCCACCGCGGTGGCGGCGGCCGACAGCGGAGACCATAACACGAGCTGCTGGACCAACTCGACGCCGCGCAACTGATGCTCGGCGACAAAGAAAATGATGTCGAACAACCACTTCCCGGCGAAGAAGAACAACGCGTTCAACGGAAGGCTGTCGGCGAAGAAGACCGCTTTGAGCCACGACGCCATGTACGCGACGACGCTCATCCCGAGCGCGCCAGCGCCCAAGACGGCGGGGTTGAGTGAATCGGCGATCAAGCCCACGGCCAACCCAATGATCGCCGCCCCGCCGGGGCGCACGCGAACCGCGACGGTCAAGACCGCCAACAACAAGAAGTCGATCGGGGCACGCCACCCGAGCAATGGTCGTAACGTGTAATGCAACACGACGAGCACGATGAACATCACGACGGCACGAATGAATCCGGCGACTGTCATCAGATCGTCGTGGGAAGATGTGACGTGTCGCGCTTCGCACTGTCCGGACGAGCGGGCTGTCGGCGAGGCGGACGTTGTGAATCGGGCGTCGCAGTCGAAGGCGATGTTCCTGGCGCAGGGGGAACGACACCAGCGGCACGCAAACTATCCTGACGCGCGGAATCGGCAGCGGCCTGTCTCGCATGCGCTTCGGCGAGCGCGGCACTCCGTGCCATGGAGTCGCCAGCGACGAGAATTTTGTGGACGGTCGAATCCGCAACGGTCCCTGTCGCCCAGACGTTCGGGACACCCTCTGCGGCGCGTTCTGGACGCAAGATGATCACAGAGTAGACGTCGGACGGAAATACCGCTGGGCGGATGAGATACGTTCGCGCCCACGACTCCGCGGTGCGCGTCTCACTGATCACGCGGCCGATCGGAATCCCTCGTGGATAGACACCGCCCAACCCGGAGCTGACAATCAACGTTCCCGGCTTGATCGAGGTTCGGAACGGAACGCCACGCATCTCCATCAGATATTTACCCGCGTCGGTCCCCGTCCCCGCATGCGCTTGGACGATCCCGAACGCGCTCGCATCCTCCGCCATGGCGCTGACGCGAAATTCCGAGTTGGTCCACAGCTCGGCCTGACTCATAGTCGGATCGACGTTGTCGACAACACCTACCAACCCTTCTGGGGCGACAACGGGACTGAGCTTTTGCACACCAGCCCGCGCACCGGCGCTCAGCGTGATACTCGATTCATCGCGCACACCGCGTCCACGAAGCGCTTCCGCCGGGACAAAGCCCCAGCGCAGCCGAGCGCCTAAGCCGATGAGTTCGCGCAAGCGCGCATTTTCTGCTTCCAAGGCGTCGGCCGTGAGAGCACGGACGACGACGGAATCGCGCTTCGCCATGCGCGCGTCGTGCTCGAGAAAGGCACGACGACTCAGCTCGGATTGCTCCTGCAGCACCACCATGGGTGCGAGCACGGATCGGCGTAACGCCGCGGAGATGGACTCGCGAACCTGCGCCGGAAGGACAATCGCGACGAGCGAGAGTCCGGCACAGACAGCGAGAATAATCCGGTCGACCCGGCTATGGGCGCGCCCCGTTCGTGCCACGGCGTTTCGTGTCTCCTCAGGTGCTCAAGACGGAAAAATACTTGTCCTCATCGTCCAGGATGCGCCCGGTGCCGCGCACGACGCAGGTGAGCGGATCTTCGTCCACATGGATGGACAATCCCGTCTCCTGCGCCAACAAGACGTCGAGCCCACGAATGAGCGCGCCACCACCCGTCATGACGATGCCGCGATCGACGATGTCGGCCGCGAGCTCAGGCGGGGTGATTTCGAGCGCGCGACGCACGGCGTCGACGATCTGCTGAATCGGCTCTTGTACGGCTTCGCGAATCTCCGACGAATGCACGCGAACGGTCTTCGGAATGCCGGACACGAGGTCGCGCCCCTTGACGTCCATCTCGCGCTCTTCGCCGACCGGCGCGGCCGATCCGATCTGGATCTTCACCTGCTCGGCGGTCGATTCTCCGATCAACAACGAGTGATTTTTGCGCATAAACTGCACGATCGCCATGTCGAGCTCATCGCCACCTGTGCGGATCGAGGTATCGCTCACGATGCCGGAGAGCGCGATGACGGCGATTTCGGTCGTTCCGCCACCGATGTCGATCACCATGTTCCCCGTCGGCGTTTCGACCGGAAGCCCCACCCCGATCGCCGCGGCCATCGGCTCGGCGACCATCATCACTTCTTTGGCACCGGCGCCGAGGGCGGAATCGCGCACGGCACGGCGTTCGACTTCCGTGATGCCGGACGGGACGCAGACGATGACGCGTGGCTTGACGCGGAAAAAATGTTTATCGATGATGAGCGACAGGAAGTGCCGCAGCATCTTCTCGCTCACGTCGAAGTCGGCGATCACGCCGTCTTTCATGGGGCGGACGGCCAGGACTCCGTCCGGGGTACGCCCGAGCATCCGTTTGGCCTCGAGGCCGACCCCTTTGACTTTCTTCGATTCCCGGTCGAGCGCGACGACTGACGGCTCGTTGAGAACGATCCCTTCCCCCTTTACGTAGACGAGGGTGTTGGCGGTCCCGAGGTCGACGGCAATTCCGGTCGCTGGGAAGAGCGACCCCCCTTTGAAGAACGGCAAGCGCATAGGTACAACCTATTGAATTTAGGCCAGGAATGAATCGGCGTCGTTGAGCGGCAAGCTGAATGCCTCGGCAACGCCAGGATAGGTGACCTGCCCGTCGACGATGTTCAGCCCTTTGAGGAGCGCCGGGCTCTCCCGCAGCGCCCGCTTCCACCCCTTGTTCGCCAATTGTAGCGCGTATGGGAAGGTTGCGTTAGTGAGGGCGAGGGTCGACGTCCGCGGCACGCCGCCGGGCATATTGGCGACGCCGTAATGGATGACCCCATCGACGACGTAGGTCGGATTCTCGTGGGTCGTCGCGTGAATGGTCTCGACGCACCCGCCCTGATCGATCGCGACGTCGACGATGACCGCCCCGGGTTGCATGGACTTGAGATCGTCCCGGCGGATGAGCTTGGGCGCCTTGGCGCCCGGGATCAACACGCCCCCGACCACCAAGTCCGCCGTGGAGATCTGCTCGAGAATGTTGTGCCGATTGGAATAGATGAGCGTGACGTTCGCCGCCATGACGTCGGAGAGATAGCGGAGCCGCTCGAGCGAAATGTCGAGAACGGTGACTTTGGCGCCCAGTCCCGCGGCCATTTTCGCGGCGTTGACGCCGACGACGCCACCACCCAAAATGACGACTTTCGCCGGGGCAACACCCGGGACGCCGCCGAGCAGCACGCCACGGCCGCCATACAGCTTTTCGAGGTACTTCGCCCCTTCCTGCACCGCCATACGGCCGGCGACTTCGGACATCGGCGTCAACAGCGGCAGTTCGCGATTGGGGAGCTCAACGGTCTCGTAGGCGATGCACGTCGCGCCGCTATCGATGTGCGCCCGGGTCAACTTCTCGTCGGCGGCGAAATGGAAATAGGTGAAGATCACCTGCCCCTTCTTCATCCGCGGCCACTCGGGGGCGATCGGCTCCTTCACCTTCATGATCATCTCGGCGTCACGCCACACCGTATCGGCGTCGGCGCCGATGGTCGCGCCAACGGCCGTATACATCGCGTCCGAAAAGCCGCTTCCCTCACCGGCGCCCTTTTCGATCATGACCGAGTGCCCAGCCGCCACCAGCGCTTCGGCGCCGGCGGGGACGAGCGCAATCCGGTTCTCATTGGTCTTGATTTCTTTTGGAACGCCGATCTTCATAACGAGGTCAAACCGCGGTGAGAGGGGTGGGACCGAGACTGACGATCGTCTGCCGCTCGGGAGCTAAAAATTCTTGACACACTTCGGCGATCGTCTGCTCGTCAATGGCGTCG